>Ga0222632_1000010_pt1 | contig 265579 bp, 211 predicted proteins | sample AntAcemetageno46_FD_179828 | JGI IMG/M metagenome (GOLD analysis project Ga0222632, IMG submission 179828) | Saline water microbial communities from Ace Lake, Antarctica - #46 | ecosystem: Environmental > Aquatic > Non-marine Saline and Alkaline > Saline | place: Antarctica: Ace Lake...
GGGATCGCTCTTCGCCAGCTCGATAAGCTGCTCTTTTGTCGGGCGTTTTCGCTTCACGAAGATCAGCTAATACCATAATATTCATAGTACAAGTGTTTTCTTCACTTTCTTGACCTGAATAGTTACTTAAAAACAGAGATGAGTTATCGCAATCGCTTCTCGTAGCGTAGAGACCTATCCTGATCGGAGGTGAATCTCACCGAATGCTTTCCTCGACGATTTTTGCCAGGGTTGCTTTTGAGTGAGTCTCTTCCCCGGCGTCCCTCCACGCACGCTAAGATTTCGCCTTTTTGCAGTGCAGGGCGCCACTGTTTCCGGTATACCGGGGTAAGAAGTTAATTCCTTCCCATCTCGAATAGCCATGAAGTATTCCCTCCCGCTCAGCTGCGTCACGATTTGCACCCTCATCCTTTCCTTTGCGATCCCGGCTTCGGGGCAGAGCGAGAAGCGGCGAGATTTTATTGAGGGCTTGTTTCGGTCGATCATCGAATCGAGGACGAAACCTGATAAACCTCCAGGGTTCATCGTGGGGGGACAACCGATACCTCCTGTGGTGCAAGTTCCGATTCCGCCGAACCAGGCTTCCCGACAGATTTCCCAATACCGCAGCCTGATAGGAAATTTCTCTCAAGAAATCAACACGCTCGCGAACAATCTTGGCCAGGATTCGATCCAGAACCCGAGCCTCCGCGTCTACCTCTCTGATCTCTACACGATCCGTCAACATGCGCTTCAACTGCAGCAGTCCTGTAGCTCGGTGAATCAGATCGCTCTTGTCGAGCCTCAGTTCCGCGCTCTCGATACGGCGTGGCGGGATTTGTCGTTTCGATTGCAATTCGAGCAGTCACTGGACGGCCCCTGCCGGAAAAATGTCGAGAGGATTGATCAATACGGGATCGAGCTTTGCGATCTCTTTGGAATTCAGGCTGATTTTGATCGAATCCTCGCAGTGTTTATCGCCGGACAGACAGCCGCCAATACTTCGGCTCTGGTCGATCTTATTCAGGAACAGATGCAGGGACATCCTGTCTCTGTCGGCTATGTCCAGGAAGGACGACAACTCGTCGGGCTCGCCGAGCAGTTTGGGCTGAACGTCGCGAATCTCCCACTGTCTCAAGCGATTGAGTCCTCTCAGGAATGGGGGAACGCGTGGAATGTTTATGCGGCGAAATTGCGCACGATTCAGAACCCCTTTTTATCCCACGCGATGAGCAGGGTGACGGCCTGCCAATGCCAACTCTACGATCTCATGCGAATCCAGAGGCCCATTGATTACCCCTATCTGTTGGAGCTTTCATCACAGACTCAGCTCTCGATCCAGACTCTCTTCAATCAACTTTCCCTGAGTGCGATTGGTCGCCTTCCTCAGAACCAGATCCAGGCTCTGATCGTCGCGCAGCAGTCAGTCGCTAGTCAGATGCAAGGTTTCCAGACTTCGCTGCAGGGGAATCTCAATCATGATCAGATCGTTCGAAATTTCGTCAATCTTGATAGCTCATGGAGAAATGTTGACCGCTACCTCGGTTCGGTCGCGGGCCCTGTCGCGAGCTCACGTGCGAGTGTGCAGGCTCAGATGAGCCAACTGAGGGAGGTTCTTCAGGTTAGTGATGCCCTGGATATCAATCTGATGCTCACGCGGGCCGCGGCGCTCGAAGGTCTCGCCGGCAATCTATACACGGTAATCGCGCAGAGGGCTCAGTTCATTCCGCAGCAAAATTATCGCAATCAGCTATTTCTCCAGACCCAGCAATTCTTGCAGAACGCGAAAATCTTTCATGCGCAGGTCGGTAATGGATCGAATCAAGCGGCCCTGGAGCAGGCTTGTGGTACCCTCGTGGATTCCTGGCAGAATTGCTCGCAACTCATCCAGGGGCTTCCTTCCCAAGGAGTCCAGCCTCAGATCTATCAGTCGATCGAGAGGGTGTGCTTACAGATCGATCCATCTGTGGCAGCGATCGCGGTGGTTTTGAACCCCTGATTTTCGCATGCTCGACGTTTGACCGGTCGGGCGTGTGAACGTCAAGGCCACCAAAGTGGGCAATCTCGTGAAATGGTGGCAACCGCTGGAGAGCTTTTGGAGTCCTGCCGTGAGCCGCATCAGTTCCACTTCCCGCCTCCGACCGCCATCAGATCCTTCCCGAAAAATCGGATTCGGATTGCTATCGCCTTCGCTGGCGGTGAGATTTGGGGATGCGATCGTTTGAGTGTGAGTGTGGGCATGTCCTGTTTTTTGAAAATTCCGTCTGCGTTCAGTGTGGACGCGCGGTGGGGTATGATCCGGAATCTCAGGCGATGCGAACTTGTGGGGAGGAGCATGGGTTTTTGCGATGTTCAAACGGGGTGAAATATCAGGTCTGCAACTGGCTTGTGCCCCACAGCGAGGAGGCGAGTGGTCATGACCGGCTCTGTACCTCGTGTGTTTTGACGACGACAATCCCCGATCCTGGCGATCCGAAAAAGGTCGCTCTTTGGGGGAAGGTGATGCTGGCGAAGCGGCGGCTCGTGAGCACGCTCTGGGCGCTCGGGATCGACTTGCCGACGAAAGCCGATGACGAGCAGAATGGTATTGCTTTCGAGATCGTGAGCAGTCGCAGCGATCCTGAAATGATCATGGGTCATGCCGATGGGGTCATCACGATTGATCTGGATGAGGCGGATGACGTGAAGAGGATGGAGAACCGACAGCGCTTTGGTGAGGCGAGCCGGACTCTTCTCGGGCATTTTCGCCACGAGAGTGGTCATTACATCTGGGATCGCTGGTTGAGGGCGTTGCCGGAAGATCATCCCCATCGCTTGGCTTTTCGCGAGCGATTCGGAGATGAGCGGGAGGATTATGGTGAGGCCCTGAAGCGGCATTACAGCGAAGGTCCGCCTTCGAATTGGGATGAACGCCACATCAGCTCCTATGCCACGAGTCATGCCTGGGAAGATTGGGCGGAGTCGTGGAACTACTACCTTCAGATGGTGGAGGGACTGGAAACTCTCACCACGATCGGATTTCATCCTTCCAAGTCCACGGTGCCGATGAATCCTTTTCCGCCCGAGGTGGGGTGCCTGCCTGAAGGGCTCAAGGGATCATCGCGTCATGATCGGGCCTTCATGAAGTCTCTCAATGACTGGGCTGCGGCCGCAACGGCGCTCAATATGGTTGCGAAAAGTGTCGGTGAGCCTCTGCTATCGCCCTATGTCCTTTCCATTGATGTCGTCGGCAAGCTGCGCATGATTCACTGGTTGGTCCATGAATCAGAAGTGTTTTCAGGCGGCGCTGACAAAGAATCAGTGATCAGCCGCTTTTTCTCCGGATGGTGATCGGTTTTTGAAAAAGGGCGTGAAATGAGTTCCGGTGATGGTGGCAAGATCCCGGTGAAACTCTCTTCGCGACGGAACCATGGGAAAAAGACAAGCTTTTCGCGATATCTGGCCTAAAGGTTGACGCTGCAATCGGCGACCCAAATGGCGCCGGTAGCGCTAGAAAAACATTCCATCGAAATATCATGCCCCAGGGAACCATCAAAAAAATCATCGAAGACAAAGGCTTCGGCTTCATCGGAACCGAAGGTCCTGATCTTTTCTTCCACCGCAACGGTTGCGAAACCGCGTTCGAAGACCTTCGCGAAGGAGATTCTGTTGAATTCACGAAAGGCCAGAGCCCTAAAGGACCCTGTGCCGAGAATGTCAAAAGCGCGTAAGGCGTTGGAGACCTTTTAACGGCTAAGGCCGAAAAGAAATTCTCACAGGATGGTCGATCTTTACGGATCGGCCATTTTTTGTGCCTGCGCATCACCTCTCCGGAACGAAGCGAGGGCATTCCTGCCTTGTCCCCTCAGCCCGGCTCACGCCGCCCAAGGACGCTGAAACGCGCCCTCACTCTTCCGGGCTGTTCTCAGCATCGGCTTCCACGAGTGCCAGTGTTCCCATTCGGCGGTGGAGTTTCCAAAAGCCATCGCGGTCGAGCAGTAGCTCGTTCCTCGAGGTTTCGCGAGAAGAGACACCGTCCTTGATGTCTGCGGAGACTCCGCTGCGCAACGACAAGCCTTCTGTGTATTCCGTGTTTTCTGTGGTTCGAAAAGGCGAGGATCGGGGAATTGACCACGGAATACGCTGAAAATACGGAAGCAGGACCAGCGCGGTCGACACAAAAACACCGCGACATGGGAGCGATGTCGCGGTGTTGGGTGAAGTTGTTGCTTTTTGTGTCGTTGCCGACACGCGCTGGTGCTTATCCCAAACGCATTTTGTAGTCGGCATAGTCGAACTCGCGGACCATTTCGATCTGGCCGTCTTCCTGGAGGATCGCGATGCTGGGGAGACGCACGCCGTTGAAGGTCGTGTTCTTCACCATGGTGTAGTGCGCCATGTCCTGAAAGACAATCTGGTCTCCGATCTGAAGGGGTTTGTCGAAGCTGTAATCGCCGATGAGGTCACCGGAGAGACAGGTCGGGGCACCGAGACGATAGGAGTAGGCTTTCTCTTCAAACTCGCCGCCATTCTCAACGTCGGGGCGATAGGGCATCTCAAGAACGTCGGGCATGTGAGCGGTCGCGGAAACGTCGAGGACAGCGATGTCGATTCCGTTTTTGAGGAGGTCGATGACGCTGCCGACGAGGACGCCGGTGCCGGTGGAAATTGCTTCGCCGGGCTCAAGGTAGATCTGGAGATGCGGGTAGCGGGCCTGGACTTCGCGAATGACGCGGATGAGGCGGGGGACGTCGTAGTTCTCCGAAGTGATGAGGTGACCTCCGCCGAAGTTGAGCCACTTCATGCGCTGGAGGTGAGAGTCAAACTTGGCGATGACGTGGGTGAGGGTGCGCTCAAGGGCGTCGGATCCCTGCTCGCAGAGGGTGTGAAAGTGAAGGCCTTCGATCCCGATGAGATCGTCTTCGTTCATGTCCTGGGCGAGGACGCCGAAGCGGGAGCCGGCGGCGCAGGGATTGTAGATTTCGGCGACGGACTCGGCATACTCAGGATTGATCCGGAGGCCGGGAGAAACAGGACGCTCAGCGGCGAGGACTTCTTCGCGGTAGCGGGTCCACTGGCTGAGGGAGTTAAAGACGATGTGATCGGAGATCTCAAGGAGCTGCGTCATTTCCTTCGGCGTGTAAGCGGGGGAAAAGACGTGGACTTCGCCGCCGAATTCTTCGGCGCCGAGTCGTGCCTCGTGGAGCCCGCTGGCGGTGGTTCCGGCGAGATAGTTCCGGAGGGTGGGGTAAAGGTTGAAGCAGGCGAAGGCCTTCTGCGCGAGGAGGATTTTGGCACCGGTTTCCTCCTGGACATGCTTGAGGATCAGGCCGTTCCGGTGGAAGGCGGCGTGGTCCATGAGGTAGCAGGGGGTCTCGAGTCCGGCGGCGGCAGCGGCGTGGGCAAGACGGGTAAAGGTCTCAGCGACGGTGCGCGTGAGAGCGTCGGTGCGCGTGGGAGCGTCGGTGCGGGCCACGGGGAAGTTGGAAGATGAGGAATTGGAAACTGGAGTGACGGGATTCATGTCAGTAAAAAAGGGAAATTAAAAAAATAGAAAATTAAACGGAATTAAAAGGCTGCGGAAAAGTTCACCGCAGGGAAAAGCGACCGGAGGATCGGCTTTCGACAAAGCTCCCGGAGAGATCTCTAAACTGAGAGATGCAGGAGGCCGGAAGAGGCGCAGACGGGAAGACCGCCGCGCCTACAGTTCTAACGATTGATTCGCTTCACGGACATGCCAGGGAAGTCCCCAGGCATTTAAGTCGTCCATGAAGGAATCGGGGTCGAGCTGCTCGAGATTCCACACGCCGGGTCGCAGCCACGCCCCGGACATGAGTTGCCGGGCCCCAATCATCGCAGGAACCCCTGCGGTGTAACTGATGGCCTGGCTTTTGACTTCCTCGTAACACGCTTCGTGGTCACAGATGTTGTAGATGAAGCGGGTCGCTTTTTCACCGCTCTCTTTGAGAGTTCCGGTGATGAGGCAGCCAATAAAAGTTTTTCCCTTCGTGAGTGGTCCCAGCGAAGCAGGATCAGGCAGGACGGCCTTAAGAAACTGCAGGGGAACGATCTCTTTTCCTTCAAATTCAATCGGCTCGACCGAGGTCATGCCGATGTTTTCGAGGACACGGAGGTGATTGATGTAATTCTCGGAGAAGGTCATCCAGAAGCGGATGCGCTGAAGACCGGGGAGGTTCTTCGCGAGGCTCTCCAGTTCTTCGTGATAGAGGAGATAAATGGACCGCTTTCCGATCCCGGGTTCTTCAAAATCGAACTCCTGCTTCACGGAAAGAGCGGGGACTTCTTTCCACTCGCCCTTCTCCCAGTAGCGGCCATTCGCGGTGATCTCGCGGATATTGATCTCCGGATTAAAATTCGTCGCGAAAGGGAGCCCATGATCCCCGGCGTTGGCATCGATGATATCGACGGTCTCCACTTCGCTGAAAATGTGCTTCAGGGCATAGGCGCAGAACACGTTCGTGACACCGGGGTCAAAGCCGGAGCCGAGCAAAGCGGTGAGTCCGGCTTTCTCAAAACGCTCCTGATAGGCCCACTGCCAGCTGTATTCGAAATGCGGATCGTCGAGCGGCTCGTAGTTGGCGGTGTCGAGGTAGTGAACACCGGCGGCGAGGCAGGCATCCATGAGGGTGAGATCCTGATAGGGAAGGGCGATATTGAGGAGGAGCTTCGGCTGAAGTTCCTTCAAAAAAGCGGTCGTGGACGCGACGTCGTCCGCATCGATCACGGCGGTCTTAATCTTCACGCCGGTGGAGGCCTCGATGTCTTTCGCAATGGCGTCACATTTCGCGAGGGTACGGCTCACGAGCCAGATTTCACCGAAGGTTTCGGCGTCCTGGGCGCATTTGTGAGCAACGACGTTTCCAACGCCGCCAGCCCCAACGATAACGGTTTTCAGCATTTTTGATCGAGGAAAAACTGTCTTGGGATTTTCAGGAATGTCAAAGCGAGTTTCTTGCCTGAAAAATTAATTTTTCGCCCTGAAACGCAGTGCCGCTGGGGAAAACGACGACGAGTGGAAGCTATGAACAGCCGCTGTCTTTGTCGCAGGAGGAGCAGCCTTTGGATTTGCTCCGTTTTTTCCGAACGGCAAACGCGACAATGGTAAGGGCGACGACAGCGAGCGCGGCCCAGGTTTGCCAGTCATTTGCTTCGGTCATGCGAGGCCGAAGAGTTTCGCGACTTGATAGACGATGAGCGAGGCGACTCCTGCAAATACCGTCATGAAAATGAACTGACCGATGCCCCATTTCCACGAACCGGTTTCCCGCGCCACGACCGCGGTCGTGGGGAGGCACTGAAGGGCATAGATGTAGAAAATGAGCAGCGAGATCACGGCGGCGGGACTGAACAGTTTCCTTCCGTCCGGCCAGGTTTCAGCGGTGAGTTGTTCACGGATGCTGTTGCGGGTCTCGCTGTCCTCATCGGCTTCGTCGACGTGGAAAAGCTGCGCCATCGATCCGACGAAGACCTCGCGGGCGGCGAAGGAGGTCAAGATCGCGGTGCCGGTGCGGCCATCGAATCCCATCGGCTTAACGATCGGCTCGATCACGGCGCTGATGCGACCGACGATGGTGTGGGATAAGACTTCAGCAGGATCGTCGCTGTCGAGCTTCGGGTAGGTTGTCGCGGCCCAAAGCAGAATCATGATCCCGAGAATGACGGTCCCCGCATTTTTTAAAAAGGCCCAACCGCGGTCGAGGACGTGGCGGAAGATGTATTTCCACTGGGGAAAACGGTAAGGAGGCAGCTCGAGGAGAAAGTGGGTTTTCACTTCATCGGGGCCGAGTTTTCCCCGGAGAATCTTCGCGACGATGAACGCGGTCAGCGTCCCGAGGACGTAGATGCTGAGAAAAATGAGAGCCTGCTTTGCGCCGCCTTCGCTCCCGCCGAGGAGCATGGGAACGAGGAGGAGATAGACGGGAAGGCGCGCCGAGCAACTCATCCAGGGCGCGACAAAAATGGTGACGAGTCGTTCCTTCGGCGAATCGATCGTGCGGGTCGCCATGACCCCGGGGATCGCGCAGGCGTAGGAGCTGAGGAGGGGGAGGAAGGCCTTCCCACTGAGGCCGACTTTTGCCATGAATCCATCCATGAGAAAAGCGGCCCGGGCCATGTAGCCCGAGCTTTCCATGAGGCCGATGAAAAAGAAGAGGAGTAAAATCTGCGGCAGGAAAATGACGACTGACCCAACGCCTCCGATGATGCCCTGAGTGATGAGATCGCGGAGATCGCCCTCCGCCATCGCGCCTTCGACGAGGCCGGTGGCCCAGTCCTGGAGGGATTCGATCCAGCCCATGGGGATCCCGGCGAAAGAAAAAATCGACCAGAAGAGGGCGAACATGATTCCGGTAAAACATACCCAGCCGAGTACGGGGTGGAGGAGAATGCGGTCCAGTTTGTCGGAAATCGTTGCACTGTGGGCCTCGGGCCGACGCGCCGCGAGATCGGCGGTTTGCAGCCCGAAAGCGCGGCGTGAGGCTTCGTTTCCTTTCTCCCACGCGGCTTCAGGAACGGGGGGGAAGGGATGGCCGAGCGCCTGTCTCAGCTCGACGAGACCCTTGCCTTTATCGGCCTGGATCGGCACGACGGGGACGCCGAGTTCCCCGGAGAGTTTGACCGGGTCGAGGCGAAGGCCCGCCTTCTCGGCGACATCGACCATGTTCAGGGCGACGACGACGGGAATCTCCAGCTCGATAATTTCCAGCGCGATTTGAAGGTGTCGCTCGAGATTGGAGGCATCGAGGACACAGACGACGAGGTCAGGCTTCGGGATTTTCGCGTTTTCGCCATGCAGCACATCCCGCGCAATTTGTTGATCCGGCGAGCCGCCATCGAGGCTGTAGGAACCGGGAAGATCGATGAGGTCGAGCGCTTTCCCGTGAGCATTGCGCATCTCGCCACGCTTCACGGAGACGGTCACGCCCGGGTAGTTTCCCACTTTTTCGATGGAGCCGGTCAGGGCATTAAAGAGCGTCGTCTTCCCTGCATTCGGATTTCCCGCGAGGGCGATCAGATCGTTCGAAGCCTCCATCCGATGGAATCAGGAATCAGCCGGCTCCACTTTGACCTGGTCCGCAAGATCACTGCTCAGCGCGACGCGGGTTCCGCAGACGGAGCAAATCAAATTGCGACCGTTCGCGAGTTTGCGGACCTGAATCGACTCGCAAAAGCCGAGGTTTCGGAGCTGCTCGCAGCCCGGACCTTCGAGGCGACGGATCTGAAAATCACACCCGACCTGCGCCTGCGTCAGGCTCAGCAGGCTGTCTGATTCTAAGTCTTGAACCAAGGAAGGGGGCATCGTCTCTAAAGATCCGCAATTGAGACGCAGTTGCAACAAGAAACTCCGGCGCGTCACCGGAGCCCGGTTCGCTATTTAGTGGCGATATTTTTTAAAATTTCGATAGATACTACTTTTGGGGTCCGTGAGGGCGTGATAAACTTCTTGAGCGCCACTCCTCTTGGCGTTCTACCTTATTCGTATCATGACAAAAACACTGACCTGCCTCCTTCTCTCCGCCGCCCTTCTTCCTTTTGCCCTCACGACCGAGGGTGTTTCTCAAGATCGTGAGACGCTCACGAATCAGGGCGGACAAGCGCTCCAGAATTCGATGCGTGAGTTTTTCAAGAAGCCAAAAGCAACGCCGCGTCCGGCGAAGCGCGTTTTTCTTGGCACGCACGTGTATCAGTTCGAAGATCGTGCCACGGTGAACCATGAGACCGCTTCGAGTCCTGAGATCATTTTTCACATCCAGAAGAACAACGACGGGACGGCGAGAATCGTTCCCGGTCACGCGTTCGATTATTAATCGCTGACGAGGGCTCAATCCGGCTCTCATCGCAAGCCCGTTCGTCTGAAGATTCATCTTCAGCGGCGGGCTTTTTCGTGGACTGAATTCCTCAGTCTTTCGAACTCTTCGGATCGAGCGCGTCACGCAAGCCGTCTCCGAGGAAGTTCAGGCAAAACAAGGTGAGGCCGAAGATGATCGCCGGGTAAATTAGAAGCCCGGGGTCACTCGCCATGCGGTCGGCCCCCTCTTTAATGAGCGACCCCCAACTCGCGTCGGGCGGCTGCACGCCGAGACCGAGGAAGCTCAGGATCGCTTCGAGTCGCATCACGGCGGGTACGGTAAGTGTCGTGTAAACGATGACTGGCCCCACCGTGTTCGGGATGAGGTGTCGGAAAATAATCCGGCTTTGTGATAACCCGAGGCTGCGGGCCGCCTCGACGAACTCCTGATTCTTCAGCGAGATAACCTGACCTCGCACGATTCGCGACATCGTGAGCCACTCGACCGCGCCGATGCAGACAAAGAGGAGCCAGAGGTTGTTGCCGAAATAGGTCGTGAGAATGATCACGATGATCATGAAAGGCAGCGCGTAGAGGATGTCGACGATTCGCATCATGATCGAATCGAGTCGTCCGCCGATGAAGCCGGAGACGGCCCCATAGATCACTCCGATCGTGAGCGAGACCGCGGTGGCGAGAAAACCGACGGCGAGCGAGACGCGACCGCCATAGAGGATTCGGGAAAAAATATCCCGTCCGAGATGATCGCTCCCAAGGAGGTAGAAGACCTCTTCCCCTTCGACCGAAGTCGCCGAGGAAAACGGTTTCATCGATTGGAGATCCGGGTGGGTCACATTCGGATTGGGAATTCCGGGAACGAAGGGGAGAAAGAAACACAGCACGACCACCGCGACGAAAAACCACAAGCTCGCCATCGCGACATGGTTCTTTTTCAAGCGCAGCCAGGCATCACGCCCGAGAGAAGAGCCTTTCTCGATCGTATCGCCCTGGCGATGGGAGGTGGAAATCATTTTTTTTGCCGCTCTGCGGCAGGAGTGAAGAAGTAGAGAAGGAATGTGGAGTGCGGCGGCTTGACGCCGCTTTGAGTGGGGATAGAGCCGGAGGCGCGGTAAAAAGTGGAAAGGTAAAAAGTTAAAGATAGCGAACTCGGGCTCCTGATCTTGATCGGTTACTGATTACTGATTGCCACTCACTTCCCCCGCGTCCTCGGATCCAGCCATGCCTGGACGATATCGACTAAGAAGTTCATCACCAAAATCAGAACCGCGAATACCGTCACGGTTCCATTGATGAGCCAATAATCACGGTTCGTGGCCGCTTTGATGAAATGTTGCCCGAGTCCGGGAAGTCCGAAGACGGTCTCGACGACGAAGGACCCGCCGATCAGTCCGGCGAGGGCGGGGCCCAAATAAGCGACGACGGGGGTGATTCCTCCCCGAAAGGCGTGCTTAAACAGCACCTTGAGTGGCGCGACGCCTTTGGCGTGGGCCGTCCGAATAAAGTCCTGGCTCAGCACATCAAGCATACTTCCCCGCGTGAGCCGGGCGATGTAGGCGGAGTAGTAGAGCCCGAGAGTGAGGGCACCGAGAAACCAGGCCGAGCTGTCTTCCCACATCGCGACGTCGAACCATCCTAACTTGAGCGCAAAAATTTCACCGAGAAGCGGGGCGATGACAAAGGTGGGGAGACAGATCCCCAGCATCGCAATCGTCATGAGCGTGTAGTCGACTGCCGTGTTCCGTTTCGCGGCGGCAAAGACACCGACGGGGACGCCAATGATCAAGGCAATGACGAGGCCGCAAATCCCGAGGATAAAGGAAACGGGAAATCCTTCGGCGATGACTTCATTGACGGTGAAGCCTTTGTTCCCGAGCGAAGGGCCGAGATCCCCGGTGACGAGACGTCCGAGGTAGAGGCCGTATTGAACGACGAGTGGCTTATCGAACCCGTAGTTCCGGTTCATTTGCTCGATGAGATGCTCCGGCACGGCCTTGTCATCGAGAAATGGGCCGCCCGGCGCGAGGCGGGCGAGGAAGAAGGTGATCGTGACGATGCAAAGTAGCGCGAATACCGACTGCCCGAAGCGGGAGAGAATGTAGCGGATCGTGTCCATCATTCTGTCTCCTCCCCGTCACGATGGAGATCGATGTGCTTGTAGGGATGGTTGTCGAGGAGGAGCGGGTTCCAGTTTTTGACATCCTCGTGGAGCAGGTAGACGCGGGTGTACCAATAGATCGGGAGGACGGGAACCTCATCGAGAAGGATGGACTCGGCCTCGGCGAGTTTGGCGTAGCGTTCGTTCGTCTCACTGAGGAGCGCGCTTTCGCGGAGGAGGCGGTCGTAGTCGGCGTTCTCCCAACCGGTGTTATTGTTAGAGTCACCGCCACGCCAGATCCCGAGGAAGGTCGTGGGATCGACGTAATCACCGATCCAGCCGGCGCGGGCGACATCGTATTTCATGTCGATCACGGTCTGCTGATAGACTTTCCACTCCTGATTTTCGATTTTCACCTTTTCAATCCCGAGGACCTTTTTCCATCCGTCCTGGATCGCGACGGCGATGTCCTTGTGAGCGTCGGAAGTGTTGAGGATGATCGTGAACTCCGGGACGTCGGCTCCGCTTTCGTAACCGGCTTTTTTCAGGAATTCGATGGCTTTGTCAGGATCGTAGTGAATCACATCGGGCGGGTGATAGCCGGCTTCCGACGGCGGGGTGAATCCGTAGGCCGGTTCCTGCCCGCCCTGAGTCACGTATTTCACAATCGTTTCCTGATTGATCGAGTAAGCGAGGGCGCGGCGGAAATCGACATTGTCGGTCGGAGCCTGCGTCGTGTTGCAGCGGTAGAAGTAAGTGCCGGCGTAAGTTTCGGTGCGCAGATTAGGGTCATTCTTTGCCTCATAGCGGGGAATGAGGTTATTCGGAATGATATAGGTGTAGTGCAGGAGATTTCCGCGAAAGGCTTTCTCCTCGGTGAAGGTGTTATCGATCGGGTAGAAGTTCAGCCCGTTCAGCTTCACGTTCGGTGCATCCCAGTAGTGAGGGTTTTTTCTCACTTTGATATGCGCGTTGATGCGCCAGTCGGTGAGGCGGAAGGCTCCGTTACTGACATGGTTACCGGGCTTCTGCCAATCGGTGAAGGTCGCGGTCATGGTCCCGAATTTTTCAATCGTCGGCCGGTGCACGGGGAGCCAGGTTGTGTGTTTGACGACATCGGGGAAAAACGGAGTCGGGCTTTCGAGAGTGCAGACGAGTTCGAAATCGTTCACGGCTTTGACGCCGACTTGGCTGAAGTCCTCGATTTCCCCCTTATTGAACGGCTCCGCATTTTTCAGGAAATAGAGCATCGACGAGTAGGGCGCGGCGAAGTCGGGGTGGAGAATACGGTTGTAGGAATAGACGAAGTCATGCGCGGTGACAGGATCGCCGTTGGACCAGCGGGCATCGTTGCGCAGGAAAAAACGCCATTCGGAAAAGTCATCGTTCGCTTCCCAGCGTTCGGCGACGCCCGGTTCGTTTTTGGTATCGGCCCCGGGATCATAGGCGACAAGCCCTTCAAAAATGGCGCGGAGGATGTTGGCGTCGCCCACGGACGAGACGAGATGCGGGTCGAGGGCTTTCGGTTCGCCGCCATTGCCGAGGAGGAGGATTTTCTCGCGCGTCGCGATATCAACCTTGGTTTCGCGATTGCAGCTCGACGTGCCCAATCCCATGACCAGGCAGAGACCTAAGAGGGTTAGGTCGCGGAGGTAACCCTGTTGAGGGTCCAAACCCTTTCGGGCCGTGTCGCGAAGCGGAGAAATCATCTACGCGACAGTCTTTGCCGGATCGTGTGGCCTTTCAATGCGGAAATGTCTCAAGATTTGGACATTTTCAGAGATGACAAACGGGAAGGCATGGGCAGATTGTCTCATGGCGATTCGTCTCGGAGAATTTGTTCGTTCAGGAACGATAGACTGTTCGGTGAAGGGCGTTATCACCGGCGAGTTGTTGATCGAGGGCATGGACAGTCCGATGCGGCTGAATCTCAAGGGGACACCGCATCCTGATATCGCGGGGTGTATCCTGACATTTACCAATCCTGAAATCGATGTCCTCGATTTTGAAATCGCCGATTATCTCGAGGTCGAGCAATCGGGTTTTGCGGGCGACATGAGCGCGGCGCAAAAGCGGAAGGTCCTTTCGATGCCGCTGGAGGAGTTTTCCCAGGCGAGCGATGCAGAGCGGGAGGCGGCCACGGTTTGGAAAAACGCGCTTTACCTCGAATGGTTCAGTCATGACAACGGGCGCATCGTCGTCGAGGCGGTGGATTACGATTGGAAGATCGACCTGCCGCGATGGACCCTGACGGACGAGGATATCGTGGCGCAGGCCGGGGTCGCGAAGGCGGCGATGGATCTGCATTTGAATTTTGCGGTCGAGATTTTTCAGGAAACGAACGAAGAAATTCGCGCCGCCGAGGAGGGAATCGACCCGAAAGCGAATGATGAGTTCGCCTGGGAAAAACGCCTCCAGGAGTCCGACAAACGAGCCGAGGCCTTTCATGCACTCATGGAGGAAGCGCGGACGCCGGAGGAAATGGAGGCGCTCGCGGAGATGGCTTATTCCAATCTCGGGGAGGATTTTGATCCGGACGCCGCTTACGAGGAAGAGGAGGTCGAGGTGGAGACTTTCGAGGCGGACGAAGAAACGCTGGATTTGTGCAATACGATCCAGCGACACTGCAAATCGTTGATCGAGGCGCACTACGAGTCCTTGATCGGAATTCCGGAGCACGGGGAGTTTTTGACGCTCATGGTGAAGTCGCAGACGGCAGCGGACATGGTTTCCTCCGATGGTGGGTGCTTTGAGCGGGGATTCCTCATTGCGCATGTGAAGCGTGAGATTGCCCGCAGCCATCGCGTGAACAAGAACCTGAAATTTTTCTCCAGCGAAGTGGATCCTGCTATCTTCGATGAAGTCTGGAAGCTTCGTGACTGCCTTATTGAACTGGCGGGCGAGCTTCGGAAGTAGATTTTTTTTAACCCCTTATCTCATGACAAACTGGCATTACGCATCGGCGACGAACGAGCAACTTCAGACGACCGAGGCGGAGCTGCCCGGTCTCATCCAAAGTGGAGCAATCACTGCGCAGACCCGCGTCTGGAGCAGCGGGATGGCAAACTGGACGCCGGCGGCGGAAGTGATGCCTCATCTCTTCGGGGGCGCCGCGTCACAGGCGGGGCCTCCTCCGATCCAGTCGGGTCCGCCGGCGGTGGTGGGACAGCATTCACATGAAATCGACTACGAGATTTTCGGCGACGACATGCAGATCGTGGAGATCGAGCTCGACCCGGGCGAGACGGTCGTCGCGGAAGCGGGAGCGATGAACTATGTCGAGGAGGACATCGTCTTTGAGGCGAAAATGGGGGACGGCAGCACGCCGAACGAAGGCGTCATGGGAAAGCTCCTCTCGGTGGGAAAGCGGGCGCTCACGGGGGAGTCGATTTTTATGACGCACTTCACCCATGCGGGCACTTCGGGGAAACGGCGGGTGGCCTTCGCGGCACCGTTCCCGGGGAAAATCATTCCGGTCGATTTATCGAAAATCGGAGGTGAGATCACTTGTCAGAAAGACTCATTTCTTTGCGCGGCGAAGGGGACGCAGGTGACGATCGCTTTCAACCGGAAGCTCGGAGCCGGTTTCTTCGGCGGTGAGGGATTCATTTTGCAGAAGCTGAAAGGCGATGGGAAAGCGTTCATGCACGCGGGCGGTACGATCATTGAGCGCGAGCTCAAGGGGCAGAAGCTCCGGGTCGATACCGGATGTCTCGTCGCGTTTTCTCCGGGGATTGAGTATAACATCGAGCGCGCTGGGAATCTGAAGTCGATGTTCTTTGGAGGAGAGGGGCTCTTCGTGGCGACGCTGAGCGGTCACGGTCGGGTCTGGCTGCAAAGCCTGCCGTTTTCGAGATTGGCGGATCGCATCCTGCGAATGGCTCCCAGTGCGGGGGGGAAGTCGCAGGGTGAGGGCAGCGTCCTCGGCGGCATCGGTCGCATGATCGACGGAAGTTAAGAGGAAACTCAAGGGGCGGCGCTTTCCAGCGTCTGCCGGAAAGCCTCGCGTCCTATCGTCCGCCGCCGGCGTTGATCGTCACTCCGGTGCCGCCTTCGACTCCGAGGACGCCAAGTCCCTCCTGGATCGCGACGGCCTGAGCGGCGGTGATCAAGACAGCTTCGGTGTATTCTTTCAGCTTCGTCCACGGACTCTTTGGAACCCAGACGATGTCGCCACCCTGGAGGGCGAGGTCAGGCTCTTTGCCACGCATCACGGCCCGGAGATCAACCACTGCCACTTGCGGGCGGTGAGTGCCTCCGCGAATGATGAGCGCCTTCGTGATAATGGCGTCAGGACGGGTTCCACCGGCCACGGCCACGGCAGAGAGGAGGCTGACTCCTTTTTCGTAAAAGACCGGACCGGGTCGGTTGACATGCCCGAGCACATAAATCGACTGAGCATTGAGGGACGGAACAAAGACGTAGTCGCCGCCTTTGACGTAGACGTTTTGCGACATGTCGCCTTCGCGGATCAGTGCCTCGAAATCGACGGGGATGAGGTCGCCGTTTCGGATCAGGATCGCCCGCTCGAGGTCGGCGGCTTCCGGGTTGGTGACTTCAATACCGTCACGGTTTGAAAGAAGTCCGCCGCCCTGCGAGATCGCGTCGATCACGGTGGTCGGTTTCTGAATTGGATAAGTGCCGGGTCGGCTCACCTGCCCCAGCATCCAGAAGCGCTGGCTGTCTGCCTGAGCGATGTTCACGGTGACGACAGGATTGACGTAGTCGTCCTCCAGCTTTTTGGAGAGGACCGTCGAGATCTCTTTCAAGGTCATCCCGCTGACCCGCACGCCGTCGGCGACACTGTAGTGGAGCATTCCGTCGGGCATCACTTTTGTCTGGGCGCGGGTTTCAGCCTTTTCGGCGACCTCGATGTCGAGAACATCGCCGGGACCGACGCGGTAGGGCCCGGAAGGCGCGCGCAGATATTCGGGATTGATCTTCTTATCGAAATTGAGCTGCTCGAAGTCAGGCTCTTTTGGAAGACGCTTCAGTGCTTCTTCGGTCGTTTCCGTTGGAGTCTCGGCGAATTCTTCAGCAGCGAAGGTCGCGGAGGTTTTGAACTCGCGATCCGCCGGCTTGAGGTGAACGCACGAGGAGGCCATGACCATGAAAATGGCGGCGGCGCTGGCGCGGAGGAGGGGATGAAAAAGAAATTTCATGGAGGGAGGGGGATCAGTTTCCGAGCAGGATCGGGACATATTCCTGGTTCATGGCTTCTGCCGTGACCGTTTGGACAAAGGTGAAGATGGCGTCGTCGAGGACGCGCTCGATGATTTCGAAGGGGCGCTTGTTCACAAAAATGATGTCGCGGTTTTCCAGCTTCACGTCTTTGGCTCCGCCGGTGAGGATCGCGTTCATGTCGATGATTTGTGTTTCGGGATTGTGGATGCTGCCGCGGATGAGGAGGACCTTCCGGCGAAAGGCATACTGGCCAAAACCACCGGCCTCGCCGATCGCCTGCGCGAGGGTTAGTTTCGCCGGCATCTTGCGACGGCCCGGATCGGACACTTCTCCGAGCACGTAGATTTCGTTTTCAAGCGCCGAGGCGACGTAGATGTAGTCGTCGGGTTCGAGGAAAGCGTTTTGGCTGAAATCCCCTTCATAATAAAGACGACCGAGATCGACGTTGAGCTTCTTGCCTTTTCTCGCGACAAAGGAGCGTTCGAGATCGGCAAGTTCGAAGGCAGAGCCCCTCACCGTGCCGACCTGCATGCCTTCGGCCCGGGCGATGGCTTCGAGAATCGAGGTGGGGCGATCGAGCGTGTAGGTGCCCGGCTTTCTGACCCGACCTATGATCGCGAAATCTTTACTCGCGACTTCGACTGGAGTGATGATGACTTTCGCTTCCTGGTAATCGGCGAGTGCCTCCTCGATGCGGTGGCGAAGCTGATCAAGAGTCAGCCCCTCGGCGCGGATCGCAACGGCCTGAAGGTAGCTGATCGTCCCGTCGGGTGCGATCTGCACTTTCTCGCGGAGGAGATCAGGACGGTTGTAGATCGAAAAGTTGACGACATCGCCGGCCCCGAGGGTATAGCGCGTTTGCCACGTGGGAACGCTGGTCGGAGCGACGCGCTGTTCGATGGGCTGAATTTTCTCCGCGACGGCCATGGGGACGGGTTCGAGCTCCTCCCAATACTCGGCAGGGCCGGGGATGACGGGCGCGTTGACACGAAGACGATGCTCCTGCGCATTCAGCGGTGCGCACTGAAATGCGATGAGTAAAATGGTCGTGAGGATGATCTTCATGGGTCAATGATTCGCTTTTATAAACGATCAGCATTTCCAATTTATTATAAAAATCATAATAATCAAACTTATTAATTAAACTTATTAATTAAATGATTCCAGGAAGGTGGGCAGATCAATTCTGCTTTGAGACCCAATCAGGAAAACGGCTATTACCGCTATTTTAAAATAATAGTTTGGCTTGGCTTGGATTGTGCTATCGTCGCCTACGCCCCCGTAAGTCGAGAGCGATACTTATGCCCGAACAGCGTTTTGATCAGTCTCAATCGTTGCTTCAGTCGCAGACGATTGCACCCCAAATGCAGCAGAGTCTGCAACTGCTGCAAACTCCCACCTTAGAGCTTCGCCATTTAGTGCAGCAGGAGATGGTGGAAAACCCTACCCTCGAAGAGGAGTCGATCGACGTTTCTCTCGATGAGGCTTCGACTCCCGGTGAGGATGATGAATTTGACAAGGAGTTCGCGGAGCTGTCTCAGCTCGACGAGGAATGGCGTGAGTACATGCAGCAGTCGCGAGTGGCTTCCCCTCGTCGTGACGATGCGGATGAGCGTTATCAGTTTGTGATGGATTCGATCGTGGAGCCAATCACGCTTCAGGATCACCTCACGAATCAGCTTCATTTTACCGATGCCTCAAAGGGGCTTGCAGATATCGCTGAGATGTTGATCGGCAACATCGATGAAACCGGATTTCTTTCCATGGACCTTGAGGAGCTCAGCTTTGACATGGGGATTCCCTACGAAGAGCTCGAGGAGGGAAGGGCGTTGGTTCAATCTTTCGATCCGGTCGGGGTCGGGGCGGTCGATCTGAGGGATTGCCTTCTCATTCAGTTGGAGCGGCTAGGCAAGCATCATAGTCTTGAGTATCGGATCGTCGACCACCACCTTGACGACCTCGCGCGGAAGCGATATCCCCAAATCGGGAAAAAGTTGAGTGTCGCTCCTGAGCAGATCACGAAGTCAGCAGAATTTATTTCGACGCTGGATCCGCGGCCGGGAAGCCGGTTCCGGGCTGACAGCAACACCTACGTGAACCCCGATGTCGCGGTGGAGCGCATCGGCGGCGAATGGGTCGTGACGATGAATGATGAGCAGATCCCGCGTCTTCGCATCAGTAACACCTATAAAGACATGATGGCGTCTGGCAGCGGTCGCGAGGCCCGCGCTTACATTCGCGACAAAATCCGGGCGGGGAAATTTCTAATCAAGAGTATCCACCAGCGCCAGGAGACGATCAAATCCATCGCCATGGAGATCGTGAAACGGCAGATCGAATTTTTGGAGCACGGCTCCTCTAAGCTTAAGCCGATGAACATGGCTCAGATTGCGGAGGTCGTCGGAGTCCACGAAACCACGGTGAGTCGAGCGGTTTCGGGCAAGTACATTTCGACGCCTCACGGTGTCTTCGAGATGAAATACTTCTTCACGACCGGTTATCAAACCGAAGACGGTGAAACGATGAGTAACACCAGCGTGAAGCGCACCCTCGGTGAGCTGATCGGGGCGGAAGATCACAAAAAACCGCTCAGCGATCAAAAGCTCGTCGAGGAGTTGGAGAAAAAGGGGCTCAAGATTGCCCGGCGAACGGTGGCGAAGTATCGGGAGGAGTTGAATATTCTCCCGAGCCACATGCGGCGGAGCTATTGAAGTAGCGGATCGCGTCAGCGTTCCAACGACGGAGGACCGGGCCAATGCCGGTCGGAAGGCTGACGCCATCCGCTACGTTTTACGAGCGCCTCGCGCGGGAACGTCGTGTTCCGACAACGGGGGGCCGGGGCAATGCAGGTCGGAAGGCTGACGCCATCCGCTACGTTTTACGAGCGCCTCGTGCGGGAACGTAGTGTTCCGTCGACGAGGGACCGGAGCAATGCAGGTCGGGATCCTCCGCGAAATCGACACCTTCCAGAACCCAATTCACGCTCCCCGCGTTGGCGCGATTGCTACTGAATTGCGATTTGAATATCACCGCAGCGTTTGGCAGGTTCCGCGCATGAAAATTTCATGCTTTTCTCTTCTCTCCATTTCCCTGTTCTTTTCAGGGGTTCATGCCGACGACTGGTCACAATTTCAGGGGCCGACGCGAAACGGGGTTTCCATGGAAACGAGACTCAATCTTTCAGGCTGGGATGCGAAGGCTCCCGCCGTCCTGTGGGAGAAGGAGCTCAATAACGGATTCGGCGGCGCGTCGATCCACGGGGATGAAGTTTTCATGATTGACCGCGATCTCGGCGAGCGGGATCGTCTTCTCTGCCTCTCCCGTGCGACCGGCGAAACGAAATGGGATTTTAGTTATGACTACGAGGGCAAGCTTTCTTTTCCCGGCAGCCGCGGGGTTCCTCTCGCCGAAGAGGATGCGGTCTACTACATCAGTGGTTTTGGCCAGGTTTTTCGCATCAATCGCGAAACACACGAGCCTGATTGGATGGTGCCGATGCGGGAGAAATACGGCGCCGAAGAGGGAACGCCGAAGTGGGGTTGGGCGCAGAGTCCTGTTATCGTCGGTGACATCCTCATCGTTCCTGCTCACAGTGACAGCGCAGGTCTTGTTGGATTCGACAAGAAGACCGGAGAGGTCAAGTGGGAGACTGAAGGCTTCGGCGACTCGCACTCCACGCCAACCGTGATGACTTTGCAGGGTGTTGAGCAGGTTGTCTTTCTCGCGACGAAGCGGGGCGAAAATGACGAGGGCATCGGCACGACGATCAGTGTCCTTCCGGAGACGGGTGAAGTGATCTGGAAGACCGACGTGTATTTCAACAAAATCCCGATCCCCTTTCCAAACAAGGTCACGGAGGAACTCGTCTATCTCACGGGCGGGTATGAGAACGGAAGCTGCATGATCAAAGTCACGAAGAATGAGGGCAAGCTCTGGGACGTGGAGAAACTCTTCGACATGACACAGGGAACTCAGATTCACCCTCCCTTTGTGATCGATGATCACATCTATTTCCTCGCGAACGAGAACGCGAATCATAAAGGCGAAGCCCGTACCGCGGGTGGTCTCATGTGCATGGACTTCGATGGTAACATCAAATGGCAGACGGGTGATCAGCCATTCATGGGGCGTGGTAACATGATTCTCGTCGATGGGCATTTGCTGATTCAGGATGGCGAAGTGGGCTATCTGCGCGCGGTGCACCCCTCGCCGGAAGGCTACCAGGAAGTCGGATTTTTCGATGCGTTTGGTAAGAAGGGCGAGGTCGATGAAGAGATCGCGAAGCAGGCCAACCGCGACGTGAAAAAAATGCCTGATTTTCAATATTGGTCACCGATGGCCCTGAGCGACGGGCATCTCATCATGCGCGCTCAGAATATGGTGAAGTGCCTCAATTTGAATTGACTGGTTGGAATGCGCTCGCTTTGCCAGTCTCGCATTGGCAAAGCGCTCACCTTTGCGTAGGTTCAAAGCCATGTTCTGGCTGCGAACTCTCTTTTACGTGTCGCCTCTGGCGATAGCGTTCGCGGTCGTCCTCCTTTTCCGCGAAGTCAGTCACCTGCAACTTCCCGGGGTGGGGGAGGCGCTGACGACTTCGATCCGGGAGCCGATTGGTCCGCTTGATCTTTTCACTCCGATCAGTGGGCCGACGCGGGAGGTGCGTGATTTGATCTTCGATCCGCTCCTGATCCGGGACGATGATCTAAATCTGCGGCCACACATCATCTCGAGCTGGGACAGTCAGACCGTCATCGTGATTCGCTGTTTCAGCGAAGAGGCGGCCGGCGAAGCCGAGGCGATGATCATGTCGGAGGAATATCTCGATGAGGACATGACCGTCCTCGGGCTGAATCGTGAGGGGTCAGTTTTGACGGTGGCGCTGGAAGGCTTCATTCCGGATTTTGAAACACGGCTCGTTGGAAATTTTGATCCGGGCTTGCTCGGCGACTATCTCCTTGTTCGACTGCGTCTGAAACATTCGATTCAGGATTCGCTCAGTACTTTCCTCAATTCTTCGGTGGAAAAAGGGCAGATCAAAATGCTGGATTTTGAGGGGGATGAAGTCGCGAATCTTTTTGTCAAAGGCGACACTGATTTGTTCCTTCGCGAACTCGAACTCTACTACGATTCCAATCTCAGTCTTGCCCCGGAAATCGAAGTGGTCGGGCAGCAGAGCTTTACCAGTTCGCAGGAACTCTCGATACAACTTCGCGGTGACGTGAAGTGGCACGACGGTCGTCCCGTGACGTCGGCGGACCTGCTTTTCAGCTACGGGGAGCTGACGCGACCGGGCTCGCCGATGCCCTTGAAGGGAACCTTCTGGTTTCTCGAATCGCTCGAAGCTGTCGATGAATTTTCCCTTCGGGGGGTCTGTCAGGATACTCCCGCCGTGATGATGGAAAGTTTCGAAGCGCTCCCTCTTCTCCCCGCTCATTTGCTGAGTGATCAATCGGATGAGGAACGCTGGCTGAAATTTGTGGAGTCTCCCATCGGTTGCGGCCCTTATCGCGTCGAACGGCGTCGCGAGGATGGAGGCATCGTCCTCGCGGTATTCGAGGGTTATTTCGGAACGAAACCGGAACAGGAGTGGAACGTTTACCGCCGCTTCGACTCGCTTGAGTCCAAGCTTCTTGCACTCCGTTCCGGGCGGGTTGATTGCCTCGTCCCCGATGAGCGCTTCAGTGACTGGTCGATGCGAAACCCGGGACGGGTCCGCCAGATTCGCTGCCTTCCGAGGATTCAATATCTCGTCGCCTGGAATCTCGATACGGAGCCGCTCGACCAAAATTCAGTGCGGACGGCACTCGCTAAATCGGTGGATTTGAATGCTGTGCTCACTGAGACCGCGATCTCCTACCAGGAGCCGGTTTGGAGTCTGTTTTTTCCGGGACTTCCGTATGCGAACCGGGCGCTGCCTCTTCCGCTTCTTGATTTGAAAGGAGCCGAGAATCTGCTCGACGAAGCCGGCTACCTATTTGATGAAAGTCAGGGCGCGCGCGTCGATGAAGCCGGTGTCGTGCTCACCTTGAAGCTTTCCGTGAATGAGGCTGACTCCGAGCACGTTCGCCTCGCGAGGGCTTTGCAGAATCAGTGGGCGGCGATCGGGGTCGTTGTTGAAATCGAAGAGGTTTCGTGGGAGGTGCTCCTCAATCAGCGACTCCTCACTCGCGAGTTTGAGGGGGTCCTCCTGAGCTGGGAGATCCCTCTAAAGAGGGACCGCTACGAAGCGTTCCATTCCCGCGGGGTCGAAGAGGGGGGCGGTAATCTTTTTGGACTGCGAAATCAGGTCGTCGATGAATTACTCATCAACTTGCGGGAGGAAAACCGCCCTGACATGATCGCAGTGGAGGCGCATCGGTTGCAGGATGAAATTGTGAGCCTCCAGCCCTGTTTTTTTATTGGTCAGTCAGGGCGGATTATTACGATTCGTGACGAGGCGGTGGAAGTCGTCCGACCTTCGGCGGGTGGTGAGTCGATTCGATCACCTGCCGGTATCGGGAAAGCGGGGCTGGAGCGATCCCGACCGTGGTGGAGGCGCAGTGGAAAGATATCGACGTCTCCCCTGACCACTCCGGAAGGGAGAGGGGAATGATCCGCTTTTTTGGTCAGCGCCTGTTGGTGATGCTGGTTCGGCTCGTCATCGTGGCGATTCTGTTAGTCACTGCGATCGAGCTGGGCTATGGCGTCCTCGGAAACTCCGACGTTCATGTTTGGGAGGTCAGTTTTTCCGATCCGGTTGTTCCTCTTGCTGAGCTATCCGGATCTTCGACCTGGGAGGGGATGATCCCGCTGCTCAAGAGCTCGATGCTCATCGTCGGTCTTGCATGGGGGGCGACCGTGCTCGTTGGATATTCCTGGGGTATTCTTGCGGCGCGGTTGAGACAGTTTAAGGGCCATCATTTATTCCTCGTGCCCTGGCTCGTCCTCGCTTCGATCCCGGGGTTCTGGTGGGTCATCCAGGTAGCGATCTATTCCTACTTTAAGTGGGAGCGTCCCGGCTTTGCCAATGAAGTGGTTGTCGAGTCGGGGCCTGACTTGATGCAATGGTGGAATGCGGTCGTCGTCGCGATTCCGCTTGGTGTCCTCGGGATTTCTGTGCAGATGCGGGTCGTCAGTGAGCGGATCCGTGAAGAGGCAGGGTTGCCTTTTGTGAGGGGGCTTCACCGGGCGGGTTACTCCGAAAGTGAAATTTTCTACAAGAACATCCTGCGTCGACTCACCGGCGAGTTAGTTCGCCTCTCCGATGCGACGCTTCCTTTAATTTTGGGCGGCCTGATTTTTGTGGAGGTGGCCTTTCGTTATGAGGGCATGGGGAGTTTTCTGATCAGCTCCCTGCAATTGAGTTATTTCCCCGGGATTTTCGTGACTGGAATTTGGATGGCGGGGATAATCGGGTTGGCCGCGTTGATCAGGGAGATGGTCGTTCACAGTCTTGGAGATGATTAAACGATGAAGAACCGGAAGCAGTCGAAAGCCTCAAGGCACTCGCTTGTCCTCCTCGCGAGGGCGTGGGAAACACGGTGGGTTATCCTTCTTGCACTCGCCTACTTGAGCACCTTTGCCTGGTTGTTCGCCGCCGGAACCGTGGAAGATATTCGCCCTTCGGAAATTCTCGTGACGCCGGCTGATCCGGCCTGGGAAGGCCCCGGTCGCGACCACTGGTTCGGCACCACGAGCACTGGACTCGATCTTTTTAATCTTTGCCGCATCGCGATGGCGCAAACCATTGCGTTGGCGGCCCTCGCGAGTGGACTCGGGCTGGCTCTCGCCTTTCTCGCAGTGATGCTCTTCGCCTTCGATCCCGGGGAAAAACGGTTTTCGCTCATGAAGTCTTTCGGCCGCATCGGGACTTTGATGCCCTGCGCTTTGGTCCTCCTGATCATCCTCGCCGGCAGCGGTGGAGGGATCGCCGCCCTTGTCGCGACGACAGCAATCCTTGTCGCGTGGCACCTCGGGCCGACCCTCGCATCGTGGTTCGAGGACTCGGAGAATCGCCCTGACATTGTCTCAGCCTACATCGTCGGCCTGTCACGATCAGAGATCGTCACCAATCGGATTGTTCCCGCCACGATCCGGAAAATGGTCGGTGTTTTTGCCTTACTGATCCCCCAAATCGCGTTGCTGGAAATGGGACTTTCATATCTTGGATTCGGTAGTGAGCGGCTCAGCATCGGAGGGCTCGTCGCCTATGGACAACAGGTTATCATTGAGGCTCCGTGGCTGGCGGTTTACCCCGGTGTTTTCGCCGCGCTTGTGCTTGTCGTGATGGGTTTGTTAGGCTGGCTGACATCGCGCTCACTCAAAACAGGAAAGGTAAGGCGGTTTCTCTAAGATGGCTGAAGAGCTTGAAAATCCATTGATCGAAGTGGCCGACCTCACCGTTGAGGGATCTTCGGGTATCGACAGTCGTAATATTCGGCTGCGCCGCATTTCTCTGTCCATTGGAAAGGGCGAGATTCTTGTTCTCGGCGGTGAGGCCGGCTCCGGCAAGTCGCTGCTTTGCGAATGCATCAGTGGCATCATGAGGCGGCACCTGAGGGTCACCAGCGGAACCGTCAGGGTCGCAGACCGGAATGCCCTCGCGAAACGTTCGGCCCGGCTTGCACCTCAGGTTTCGTTTCTGGGGCGCGAGCCTGAGTCCGCTTTCAACCCTCACCATACAGTCGAGCGTTCGCTGAGAGAGTTTACCCGACTCCTCTCGCGATTTTCAAAACAGCCGAAGGAGATGGACTGGAATGATGCGTTCTACGCGGTCGGCATCGTTGAGCCTGAGCGAGTCCTTCCTCTTGTGATGGGAGATTTGCCATTGATGATGTTGCAGCGTCTCGCTTTGATGCGAGCTCTGATGTCCGCTTCTGAAGTTATTGTTTGCGATGAAGCGACGGCGAGTCTTGATCGTGTCGCAGAGAGCCAGTTCATCGACTTGATCACGCAGATTCGTGAAGAGAGGGAAATCACTTTTGTCCTCGGGATGGGGCGGCTTCGGAATGCTGAGCGGTTTGCAGATCGGATCGTGATGTTTTTTGAGGGGGGCATCCTTGAGTCCGGAGCGGCATCGGATCTCGTCAACAATCCAAGCTGCCGCTACACTGCCGAATTTCTCGCCACCTCACCCAAGCTGACCCATTCGCCCCACGAACTCTCAACGATCAGCGTGGAGGCGATCGCTGAGGCCGAGGAAATCATTCATGGGAATGACGGGGTTTTGCAACCTTCTCATGCGGATTAGTAAGCTCTCTCTCAATCTGGGGTGCCTCCGTGTTGGACTTCTCGCCGTATTGGCCTATCAGAGGTGGCTGCGAGGAAAATTGACATGATTACTGAAGAACTGATTCGAGAAAAACTGAAAGAGGTGAATTACCCCGGCTTCAGCCGCGACATTGTGTCCTTTGGTCTGGTGCAGGAAGTGCAGGTCCACGGTGTCGATGTGATCGTCAAAATCAGCATCGCGACGAAGGATCCGAACATCCCCCGCGGCATTCACGAAGGCATCGAAAAGGTCATCAGTGCGGTCGATGGCGTCGGCAAGGTGAACGTCGATTTTGACATCAAAGATCCACCCGATCCGGTCACGGGTGGCAATCCGGCGGCGGGTCAGTCCAGCATCCCCGGCGTGAAGAAGATCATCGCTGTCGCGAGTGGCAAGGGCGGCGTCGGAAAGTCCACCGTTTCCACCAACCTCGCGATTGCGCTGAGTAAGACCGGAGCAAAAGTCGGTCTCTGCGACTGCGACCTCTACGGCCCCAGTGTCGCGATGATGCTTGGAGCCGATGATGAGCAGCCGATGGCGACTGAGCAAAACGAGATCGTCCCGATCGAAGCGCACGGGATCAAAGCGATCTCGATGGGATTCCTCCTCAGTGATGATTCTCCGGTGATTGTTCGGGGTCCCCTCGCGACCCGCTACACGCAGCAGTTTTTGCGTCAGTGTCTCTGGGGTGATCTCGATTATCTCGTCCTTGATCTCCCTCCCGGGACCGGCGACATCCAGCTCACGATTGTGCAGACGGTGGCGGTCGATACCGCTCTCATCGTCACGACGCCGCAGGAAGTGGCTCTTATCGACGCCCGGAAAGCGATCGGAATGTTCAAAAAGGTAAATGTCTCCATCGCCGGGATTGTTGAGAACATGGCCTGGTTCGAGTGTGATCACGGAGAGAAATATTTCATCTTTGGCGAAGGTGGTGGTGCTGCCGAGGCAGAGAAGCAGGGCGTGCCGCTCATGGGGCAGATCCCGCTTGATCCGCCGACTCGCAAAGGGGCCGACGAAGGCATTCCGATTGCGATGAGCGATCCGGAAACAAATTCGGTTTCCGCTGCCTTCCGTGATCTCGCCGCGCAAATGATCGCGACGGTTGAAGGCTGATTTGGCCTCGCTCCAACGGCTTCGAACGGCGCGTCTGCGAAATTGACGCGTCGCGGCCTTGCGTTCATCTTCTCAACTCACGCATGAAAAAATCTCTCCTCGTTTTAATCGCGGCCCTTTGTGGCGCGATGTCTTCCGGCCTTGCCGCCGAAAAGCCGAATATTATTTACATCCTCCTCGACGATGCCGGCTACGCCGACCTGAGTTGCTACGGTCAGAAAAAGTTCACGACACCCAACATCGACCGCCTCGCGACTGAAGGGATGAAGTTCACCGATCACTATTCGGGGAGCACGGTGTGTGCGCCGACCCGGTGCTCTCTCCTCACCGGCCTCCACACGGGGCGCACTTTTGTCCGCGGAAACCGCGAAGTCCAGCCTGAGGGTCAGTCGCCCATGCCGGCGGACATCGTCACGATGCCTCGATTGCTGGCGGATGCGGGCTACACGACAGGAGCGTTCGGAAAATGGGGCCTCGGTGCTCCCGGCTCAGTGAGTGATCCGATGGAGCACTTTGACGCTTTTTATGGCTACAACTGCCAACGTGAGGCGCATGATTATTACCCGACTCATCTCTGGAAAAACCGCGAACGGGTCGAACTGAATAAAGAGGTCTACACCCACGACCTCATCATGGATGAAGCGCTCGGGTTTGTTCGCGAGAACAAAGACAATCCTTTTTTCATCTACCTCGCCGTCGCGATTCCTCACGCCGCGATGCAGGTCCCTGAGCCCTACGCCAAGCCATGGCGTGAAAAGTTTCCCCAGTTTGAGGAGAAGATCGGAAAGTACGCCGGCACTGAGGTCAACAATCCCATCGCGACCTTCGCCGGCATGATGACCCTGCTCGACGATGGCGTCGGTGAACTCCTCGCCCTCCTCGATGAATTGGAGATCGACGAGAACACCATCGTCATGCTGACTTCGGATAATGGCCCGCATCAGGAAGGCGGACACGAGCCGGATTTCTTCGACAGCAACGGTCCCTTTCGTGGTCACAAGCGCGACCTCTCCGAAGGCGGGATTCGCACCCACATGCTCGCGCGCTGGCCCGGAAAAATCGCCCCCGGTTCGATGACTGATTTGGCCTCTGCGCACTGGGACGTCCTCCCCACGACGATGGATCTCGCCGGAGCGGAAACGCCTGAAGACATCAGCGGGATTTCTTTTCTCCCGACTCTGCTGGGCGAGGAAGGCCAGAAAGAGCACGACTATCTTTATTGGGAGTTTTATGAGCGCGGCGGGAAAAAAGCGGCCCGCTGGGGGGACTGGAAAGCTCTTCAGCTCAATGTGAACAAATCGCTCGAAAGCCCCATCGAAATTTACGACCTGTCGCAAGACCTTGGGGAAGAGAACGATCTCGCCGCCTCGCGTCCCGATCTTGTGGAGCGGGCCAAAGAGATTTTCGCCGAAGCTCACGTCCCTTCTCCGAATTGGGAGTTCGTGAATCCAAAGCCTAAAAAAAAATAGTAAGCCCTGAGTCGGTCATGCGTGGTGTCGTTCGTCACTACGCCAACATCGTGCACCTAAGCTACGTCGAAGCCCTGCGCGGAGCGAAGTCTCTCGAAAGCGTCCTCAAAGCCTTTGTCGCTGACCCCACTGACGCCAGTTTTGCCGCTGCCAAAGCGGAATGGATCGAGTCACGTCGCCCCTACCTGCAAACGGAAGCGTTTCGCTTTTACGCCGGTCCCATCGACGACGAGGACGGTCCCGAGCCGATGATCAATGGATGGCCGATGGATGAATATCACATCGACTACATCGACGGAGCGCCCCTCGGCGGATTAATCAATGCGCCTGACGATTACCCTGACATCACCAAAGAACTCATCGCAAGCCTCAATGAAAAAGCGGGCGAAACCGCGATCACCTCCGGCTACCACGCGATCGAATTTCTCCTCTGGGGGCAGGATTGGAATGACGGCGGCCCCGGTGATCGCCCCGTCACCGACTACACCACCGCCGCCAACGCCAACCGCCGTGGTGCTTACCTCCTTGCCTGCGCCGACCTCCTCACCGATCACCTCACCGATCTTGTCGCGGAATGGGCACCGGACCAGAGCGATAATTATCGTGCAGAATTCATCGCCGCCGACCCGGCCAAATCAGTCCGCGCGATTGTTTACGGACTCCACGCCCTCAGCGGAAAAGAGCTCGCCGGTGAGCGCCTTCTCGTCGCCTGGGACACGCAGGATCAGGAGGACGAGCACAGTTGCTTCAGCGACACGACCCATCTCGACGCCTACTACGACGCCATCGGAATCCAGAATGTCTATCGCGGCACCTATCGACCCGAGTCCGGCGAACCGATCAGCGGCACCGGCGTTCGTGCCCTCGTGCGAACTTTTCTCCCCGGGGAGGTCGCCGACTTTGATGGCAAAATCGTCGAAATCATCGAGCGGCTCAAAGCGATCCCGCAACCCTTCGATCAAGCCATTATCGGAGATGATGAAACGCCGAGCCGCCAGGTCATTCTCGCTGCGGTGGAGTCACTTGAAGACTTCGCCGCGATGATGTCGCATCTCGATCACGCGGTCCTCGCGCTGGAGAAAGAGTGACCGGACCTTCACTTATTCATCTTTTAGTCCGTCTCCATTTTCATCGGCGACTCCAGAGAGTGGGTGGCTGCTGACTGCCTCCCACGCGATTTCGCGGAAGACGCGATCCAGTTCCGGACTAGGGAACGGGGATTGTGTTCCAAAGTCCACTTCGCCCTCGATCAGTTCAGGTGACCTGCCGTAAACGGTCGCATAGAAGACATAGCCTTCAAGTCGGTCAAAACCGGGGCCGAGATGGCCCAGTTGGTCGCGCCAGAGTGAGCGCTCATTTCCTCCGATGACAGCGTGGACCCCGTCGATGCCGGGAAGCTCGCCAAGGATCTGTCGCTTCGCGGCGAGAGTCATCGCGTCGGAGGTGGGAAGAATGAAGACTTTGTCAGGATAGTCTTCTCTCAGTTGCTTGACGAGGGTGACGTAGAGGTCCCGTTTTTCTTTGCCGATCCGGTCGAGGAGTTCGTCGGTGAAAAAATCCTCTGACTCGGGGTTATCTCCCAGTTGCGAAAGTTGCGGCCAGGCATCGGAAAGAAAGAATTTCATTTTGGGGTGATACTTGAGGCAGAAGTCGATCCAGCAGGAATAATACTCGGGGCGATCATTGAAGTAGGGACCCCACATCATCGCATCCCATTCGGCATTCGCGATTGAGGCGAGAAGCTTCGGCATGGCGCGTCCTTCGAACTCAAAGATCCCATTCTCCTGCTCCCATTTGTAGCGGGCGCTTCCAGTCATGCCGCCGCCCGTGTGAGTGAAGAGTGGTTGCTCGAAACCAGCCGCCTTGCAAATTTGCGGGAAGGTCCGGTAGCCCGGAGCCATGAAGCTATGACCGGTTCCGACAATCCGAAGCGCTCCGCTCTCCGGCTTGTCGAAAGAGGTCACAACTCTTTCCCCTTCCCGAATTCGCTTCGCATATGCCGCCGAAATTGCTTCTGGCTCCAGATAGGAAATGGCGTGTTCCGGAAAGCTTTCCGCCTCCCAGCCGGGATCAACTGCGAACTCTCGCGGTGCCCCGGGATTCCGTCCCGCCGAAGTCGCGCTTTCGCGAAGCTTTTTCCGATAAATATTTGCTTCTTCAACAGAGAGAACCCCGTCCTTGTTCGTGTCCGCGTCTGGAAACCGCTTGAGCCAGGAGGCGAGCCGTTCCGTGGAAGGAGACTGCGCCGATGCGACTTGCACCGCAGCAAGGATGCCGGCGATGAGGAATAGGCAGTAGCGTTTCATTCGATATGATTTGGATGAAAGCAAGAGGCTCAGTCCTTGAGTTCAAGAATCTCGACCTTCCGAAACTCGACAGGATGACTCTCGGACTGCAGTGAAATTGTTCCGCCGGAGAGTTCGATTTTACCGTCTGCTTTTTCGATGATCTTCGCTGCGTTAGGGTCTGTCCCATCGAGAACCGGCTTCTGATACTCAAGAACGTTTTCGCCTTCAGCAAGGTGACGAATCACTTCGTGGCCGCGAACTTCAATCTCGACGGTGACCCAGTCGTCGCCGTGAAAGGTCTTCGATTTCGAACTGACGCAGTGCTTCTTGACGAGTTCGTCGTTCATGAAGACATGCGTGCCGGGGGTACAGAGATTCGCATTGGTGCGCTCAGCTTTCCCGTCGCCGCCGAGAAGCTGCACTTCGATCGAGACGGGGAAGTCCTGATCAAGAACCATCGTCGCTGGATCCTGACCGTGAACCATCACGCCACTGTTACGAAAAGCCCAACCGGGTCCACCTGTGGCCTGTTCTCCCGTGAAGCGGTATTCGAGGCGCAGTCGATAGTTTGAGTAAGTCGTTTCGTAGAAGAGGTGACCGAAGCTCTCTCCGAACTCCTCGTAGTTCTCATAGGTAACTTTGAGGATGCCATCTTCAACGCGATAGGTTTCCCGCGAGTCTTCCCCGTATTCCTCATAGCGAATTTTTGGTGTCCAGCCCGAGAGGTCCTTACCGTTGAAAAGGTCGATCCAGTTCTCTTTCTCTTCTGCAATGGAGATTGAGGCGGTAAGGGAAAAAAGGAAAGAGAGCGAGCCGAGGAGGCGCAGGGTGGTGGTGTTCATAGAGATTGAAGTTTACGGGAAGCATGGGTGGCATGCCAGTTTTGAAATTGACAAGTTTGCCGGAAACGGCAGGTGCCTCGAAAGCGCTCTTCAAGAAGTTGTGTTTCAGTGGAATATCACGGATCAGGCCACTTGTAATTTCCCGACCGCGAGATCCAGTGAAGGGAATACGATGAAAGTATCTCTTCTCCTCTCCTCCCTGGCTGTTCTGGTCAGCTCCCCCGGCTTTTCTTTTTCGGAAGACTCCCAACCCAACGTTGTTCTCTTTCTCGTCGATGACATGGGCTGGATGGATTCGGAACCCTATGGTTCTGAATATTACGAAACACCAAACATGACGCGGCTTGCGAAGCTGTCGATGCGCTTCACCGATGCCTACGCCCTTCCGCTTTGCTCCCCGACGCGGGCGACGATTTTGAGTGGTCAGTATCCGTCCCGTCACGGGATCACAACGGCGAGTGGGCATCAGCCTCCGCAGGAGGAAGGGGTATCCTTATATCCCGAAACCGCTGCACCGACGCGACCGTTTCTCTACGCGGAGAGCAAAAATTATCTCGACCCTGACATTGTTACGGTTGCTGAAGTGTTGCGCGGCGCGGGTTATCGCACGGGGCATTTTGGAAAGTGGCATCTCGGCGCGACGCAAGCCCACTGGCCGGATCAGCAGGGCTTCGATCAAATCTGGATCGCGACGCCGGACCCCGGGCCGCCGAGCTACTTTTCCCCCTACGGCGTTTCTGCGGAAGGGGTTCCTGCGGGAAGAAACCGGGTCGGGAATATCACCGATGGTCCCGAGGGGGAATACATCACGGACCGTCTCACTGACGAGGCGATTCAGTTCATCAAGGAGAGTGGCGACGGGCCGTTCTTTCTCAATCTCTGGCAGTATGGCGTCCACGGCCCGTGGGGGCACAAGGAGGAATACACCCGCCATTTCATGGAGAAGACGGACCCACGCGGTGAGCAGCGAAATCCGATCATGGCCTCGATGTTGAAAAGCGTGGACGACAGTCTCGGGCGTATCCTCGACACCCTCGACGAGCAGGGCTTGACCGAAGAAACGCTTTTCATCTTTTTCTCCGACAATGGCGGCAATACTCACAGCAACAAGCTGGACGATGTGAAACTGGAGAGTGTGCAGCCGGGGCACTCGAAGTATGATTTTTTACAGGACTGGCGAAAGTGGGCTGGAGGTGAAGCGCCGACTAACAATTCGCCGCTCCGTGAAGGGAAGGGGAAAATCTACGAAGGTGGCCAGCGCGTGCCCCTCATGATTCGCTGGCCGGGGCATGTCGAGGAGGGGACGACAAATTCTGAAGTTGTTCATGCGATTGATCTCTATCCCACGATCCTCGACGCGACCGGTCTCAAGCAGCCCGACCAGGCGGCCGACGGGCTCTCGTTGCTCCCGGTCATTGAAGGCACGGGAGGACTTGATCGCGAGGCGATCTTTTCCTGGTTTCCGTTTGCTCAGGGAGGCGTCACCGTTCGAAAGGGGAACTTGAAACTGATCAAGCGTTGGGAGCCTCATCGTGATTTCCCCGAACTCGTCGAACTTTACGATTTGGAATCAGACCTCGCGGAAACGACAAACCTCGCCGCAAAGATGCCGGAGACAGTGGCGGAGCTCTCTGCGCTGATCGATGACTTCATCGAGAAAACCGGTGCCCTCGCGCCAAAGCCGAATCCAAACTATCGCGAGAGTGCTGCGCAGGTGCAGCGTGAGCCGGATTTCGGACTGCTCCCAAGGCAGTCTGAGTCGGTCGTGAAGGACGGTATCCTCACGGTCACCCCGACCGGAAAGAATGCCTTTCTCGGGACTGCTCAGGTAAGACTGTCCGGCCCGTTAGAGTTGACCCTGAAAGTCCGCGGCACTTCCGGTGGCGTCGGACGCATCCAGTGGAAAACGGCACAGCAGGATGACTTCCCTGAACAGGGTCAAGTCGTCGCCTATACCCTGTCTGGTGGCGGAGAGTGGGAGGACGTCGAGGTCAAGATTCCGGTCGAGGGAGTCTCGGCGACGGTTCGACTTTATCTTCCTGACACAAGCACGAGCACCGAATTCGACGTGATTGAATTCACCGGAGGAAACGGCGGGGCGAAGCGCTGGGATTTTGAGGGAAAATAGAAGGCCGGCGGTTAGCGAAGTCAGCGTAACATTCTTCCTTCGCCGGGGCTTCTTTTCACCCTAACCTTTTTCCATGAGAGTCCTCTTAATCGAAGATCACCCCGGCATACGCGAAAGCATTGCGCGGGCGCTTCGGGAATCGAACTACGCGGTTGATGTCGCCGCTGACGGGCGGGAGGGTCTTTGGAAGGCGGAAGACTCGGAATACGATGCCGTGATCCTCGATGTCATGCTCCCGGTCATGGATGGCTGGGAGGTTCTCGCAAAGATTCGGGAAAGCAGCCGCACGCCGGTCCTCATGCTGACCGCGCTCGATTCGGTCGAGGATCGCATCCGCGGCCTCGATGAAGGGGCTGATGACTACCTGCCGAAGCCGTTTGAAATGGACGAGCTCGAGGCGCGACTTCGGGCCTTGATCCGGCGCTCGGCGGGGGAAGCGAAAGCGACGATCTTCCTCGGAAAGTATTCTCTCGATCTCAATCAGAAAAAACTCTTCACCGGCAGCGAACCCGTCGCGATCACCGCCCTGGAGTATTCCCTCATCGAATTCCTTGCCTTGCGTCGTGATCAGGTGGTTTCCCGAACTGAACTTTTCGATCATCTTTTCGATGAGGACAGTGCCAGTTTTTCCAATACCCTGGACGTCAGAATTTCCAAGATCCGATCAAAGCTTGGGAAAGACTTTATCCTTACGCATCGGGGGCTTGGCTACTCGATTAATTCCTAGGCATGTTCCGCTCGATCTCATGGCAGCTGCAGTTTTCCTACGGGTTGCTCGTCCTTCTTGCGTTGATCGGGGTTGGCGTTTTCGGATTTCTAAACCGGAAGTCCGAGATGCTTCGCGGCGTGGACGAAAGCCTCCAGCTTCAATCGCGACGCATCAGTTCGATGATGGTGCGGCACGACCTCAGAGGTCTGACGGAAGCCCAGAGCGATGATGGGGAGTCGGACCGCGCACCGGCCTTGCCGCAGCTCCCGGGATCGCAGGCGGAGGAAGGGGATGAACGTTTTTACTATCGTGTTTGGGAAGCGGCGGAGGGAACGACAACGCTGATCTTTCAATCGCCGCAGGCCCCGACATGGACTGAAGTCGTTCCCTCTCCCCGCGAGATCGAGGCTGACGGAGTCATGAGCATGAACGGTCAGGATCGGCAAATGCTGAGTCGTGCTGTGCGAAATTATGTCATTCTCGTCGGAGTCGACATGACTTCGGAGAAGGCAGGGCTGAAACGCTTTGTGATTCGTTTAATCGCTTGGGAGGCCCTCTTCCTTCTCGGGTTCGTGATGGCCGGCTATTGGCTAACGAGGAAGGCGCTGAGTCCAATCAGGCAAATCTCTAACACTGCGCGAACGATTGCGGACGGCTCTCTCCATGAGCGTGTCCCTGTCGATCAAGGAAGCTCAGAACTTCAGGATTTGTCGCTCGTTTTGAATGAGTCGTTCGATCACTTGGAAGGCAGCCTTTTTCGTCAGCGGCAGTTCACCTCGGATGCTTCGCACGAGTTGCGAACCCCCATCACCGCGATCCTCGCCGAGGGACAGTCGAAGCCGAAGACGAGTGATGAATGTCGCGCGAGTTTGAATCGTTGCGTCGAGACGGCCCGCTCCATGAAGCAATTGGTCGATCAGTTACTCGAACTTTCGAGGCTTGATGCCGGGGAAAGCGAACTCCATCGAGAAGCGACTGATCTCGATCTTCTCGTGAACCAATGTATCCGAATGGTGCGCCCTGCTGCGGAGGATAAATCCATCGAGATCGAGACGCAGCTCGAGGTTATTCAGGCCGATGTGAATCCGGTTCGAATCACACAGGTGGTGATCAATCTTCTCAACAACGCCGTAGCCTACACAGGAGAGGGCGGAAAGATTCAGGTCAGACTGACCGAAGATGCTGACGAGGTGGTGATCGCGATTGAAGACAATGGCGTCGGCATTTCCAGGGAGGATTTGCCGAATATTTTCAATCGCTTCTACCGCGCGGACAAGGCGCACGCCGATCACGAGAGTCATCACTTCGGCCTCGGTCTCGCGATTTCCCATGAGATCGCGCAGGCGCACGGCGGCGAGTTGAGTGTGAAGAGCGAACTCGGAAAGGGCTCGGTGTTTACCTTTCGCTTTCCGATTTAGGTTGGCATTTACGCGCTTCTAAAGTGGCATGGGCATCCTTCCCATGATCCGGGGAGTGATTCGACGAGTCCCCTGAATTTGTTCATTTTACTGCATGATTCACCATTTTCCTGCCGTCCATGGGCAGGATGCCCATGCCACTATTCGGGAAGCGAAGGAATTATCTCAAAAAACATCCACCCGGTCACGAAACTGAAAGGTTGCCTCGTGTTTCTTCTCAAAAGCTGAATCCATCCCAATGCTCATGAGAACTCTTCCATTCCTCCTTCTCTTCGCCCTCGCCTCCAACGTTTCTGCCCAGGACGAAGGGATTCAGTTTTTCGAAGCAAAGATCCGACCGGTTCTCTCAAAACACTGTTACGAATGCCATTCGGAGACCTCGGAGAAGGTCAAAGGGGAATTGCTTCTCGACACGAGGGAGGGCCTCCTGCGAGGCGGTGCGGGTGGTGCCGCCATCGTCCCGTTTGAGTCAGGGGAGGGTTTGCTGATGGAGGCGATTCGCTACGTCGACACCGACATCGCGATGCCTCCGAAGAAGAGTGGTGGGAAGCTGCCCGACTCAGTCATCGCCGACTTTGAAACCTGGATCGCTATGGGTGCGCCGGACCCTCGCGACGGGGAATCCAAGCTCACCAAAATCTATGATGGACAGCTCGCGAAAGACTGGTGGGCCTATCAGCCGGTCTTGAATCCTGCGGTGCCGTCGGTGCAAAACGCCGAGTGGTCCCGCTCCTCGATTGACCGTTTCATCCTCGCCCGATTGGAGTCGGAGAACCTCGCTCCGGTGCGGGATGCCGACCCGTCCTCGCTCTTGCGGCGCGTTTTTCTCGACCTCACCGGCCTCCCTCCGGATCCGGATTTTCTCGCCAAGTATCTCGCGAGTCCCACCCCGGATATCTACGAGCGGATCGTCGACTGGCTTCTCGCCTCGCCTCAGTTCGGAGAGCGCTGGGGTCGGCATTGGCTCGACGTAGCCCGCTACGCGGAAACGACGGGGCGCGATGTGAACATGACGATGCCGGAAGCGTGGCGCTATCGGGACTACGTGATTGATTCATTCACGCAGGACAAACCCTTCGATCAATTTATCCGAGAGCAAATCGCAGGAGATTTGCTCACCGCGAAAAGCGAATCAGACCGTGCCGAAAACCTCATCGCAACCGGGTTCCTCGCGATCGGTCCGAAAGGACTCAACGAAACCGACCCCCGCCAGTTCGCGGTTGATATCGCCGACGAGCAGATCGATACCGTGACACAAGCTTTCATGGGAATGACGGTTTCCTGCGCTCGCTGCCACGATCACAAATTTGATCCGATCACTCAGGCGGATTACACGGCGGTCGCCGGCATTTTTCTAAGCACCGACACGAAGTTCGGCACCCCCGGCGGAGTGCGGGCACGCAATGCGGCGGACCTTCTCGAAGTGAGTCCGGCCGCGGAGCTCGTCTCACTCATTGCACCGATGGACGCCGACGAATATGCGGAGAAAATATCGCAACTCGAGACCATCAATTCGCGCCGCGATGAGGCCCTCGCGTCCCGTCGCGGCGGCGGCACAGATACGGAAATGAGTGGTTTTGACATTGTCAGGATGATGACGCGGGCGAAGCAGATCGAAGTTGAACTCGCAGCCTACAACCCTGACGGATCCGCAAAGCCCCGCATCATCGGGGTGCAGGACAAGCCGGTCACCGCACCGGTCGAGGAGAGTGGCACGAGCCGCCGTCGTGTTGGCGGCCCCAACAGCGGCGGACGTCAGAGCAGTGGATTTGAAATGATCACCGACAGTCCCTTTTTCGCTCGTGGCGATATTGAGAAAGAGGAGGAAACCGTGCCCCGTGGTGCGCCGGGATTTATTTCGCGCGGTAGGAGCCTCGACATCCCTGCGCAGAGCAGCGGACGGCTTGAACTCGCTGACTGGATTGCTTCGCCGCAAAACACGCTCACCGCTCGCGTCACCGTGAACCGCGTCTGGCGTTGGCTTTTTGGTCGAGGCCTTGTCGAGACGGTTGATAATTTCGGAGCGAGCGGAACGGCTCCTAGTCATCCCGAGCTGCTCGATCATCTCGCCCGTCAGTTCATCGCCGACGGGTGGAGCATCAAGACTCTCGTGAAACGGATCGTGACGAGCCGGGTTTACCAGCTTGATACCGTTCACGCCGAAGCGAACTTCGCCGCTGATCCTGACAATGCGCTACTCTGGCGCCACAACACCCGCCGGCTCGATGCGGAGACGATTCGGGATTCCATCCTCGCTGCGAGCGGTCAACTCGACCGGACGCGGCAGGAAGGCTCCCTCGTCGCCCGCGCCGGGGACGGTCCTGTCGGTGGACAGCGCTTTCAGGTCCTCAAAGAAGAAGAGCTGGCCTCGGCGAACGGGAACTTTCGCAGCATCTATCTCCCGCTTGCCCGCAACGTCCAGCCCGAAATGCTTGCGGTCTTTGACTTCGCGGAACCGAGTGTCGTCCTCGGGTCGCGCAACACGACGATTGTTCCGCCCCAGGCGCTCTATCTCATGAACAGCGAATTCGTCGAGGAGCAGGCTACGGCACTGGCGAAACGGGTCATGCAAGGTGCCAACGGATTCGACGCCCGCTTTTCGTTCGCCTGCCGACTCGTCTGGGGACGCGAGCCTTTCCGCGAAGAACTTGGTGCCGCCCGTGGTCTGCGGGGCGACGACCTCACTGACTGGACCAGCATCTGTCGTGCTCTCTTCGCGAGTGCCGACTTCCTCTTCATTAACTAACATTGAAACATTTTTTACCATGAATCGTCGCCATTTCCTCCAAAATTCCTCCCTCGGTTTCGGCTGGCTCGGCCTGTCCGCCCTCGCCGCCGAGTCTGCTGTCAAAAGCTCGAAGCGCGTCATCTTTCTCTGCATGCAGGGAGCGCCCTCGCATGTCGATACCTTCGATTACAAACCAAAGCTCGATGCGGACACGGGCAAGGCAGGGGGGCGTCCTGGAACGAAGCTCCTCGGCTCGCGCTGGAAATTTGCGCAGCACGGTCAGAGCGGGCAGTGGATGTCCGAACTCTTCCCGGAACTTGCGCATTGCGCTGATGACCTCTGTTTTCTCAAAGGGATGCAGACTGACATCCCGGCGCACCCGCAGGCCTACATTCAAATGCACACCGGAAGCGCGCAATTCGTGAGGCCCTCGCTGGGTGCCTGGACGCATTACGGGTTGGGATCAATGAATGAAAATCTCCCCGGATTTGTCACCCTGACGCCGGCGAGTGGATTCGGCGGTGCTCAGAATTACGGCAGCGCGTTTCTACCGGCTCATCATCAAGGGACACCGATTGGAACCTCGAAGCGCCCCATCGCAGGAGCCGAGGTCGCGAATCTTTCGCCCCGGATGGCGGCGGAGACTCAGCGTCGGGAACTTGATCTGATCTCGTCATTCAATCAGTCAAAGCTCGCTCGTGAAGGGGAAGCTCCGCAGATCGATGGCCTCATCAAATCCTACGAACTCGGCTATCGGATGCAAAGCGAGATGCCCGGGGTGATGGACATCGCACAGGAAACCCCCGCGACTCGTGCCCTCTACGGGATCGACGACGAGGCGACGGAGGACTTTGGTCGAAAATGTCTCCTCGCCCGCCGCATGGTCGAAGCCGGGGTTCGCTTTGTCGAAATCAATCACGGCGACTGGGATCATCATCGTGATCTTGGAAACGCACTCCCCGCGAGCTGCGGAGCGGTCGATAAGCCCCTGCGTGGACTGATCGAAGATTTGAAATCAAGAGGACTCCTTGAAGATACCCTTGTGATTTGGGGCGGTGAATTTGGACGCACCCCGCACGCCGAGGGCTCCGATGGCCGCGATCATAACACAAAGGCCTTCACGATGTGGATGGCCGGGGGTGGCGTCAAGGGCGGCTACTCACATGGCACGACCGATGACTACGGCTACGAGACTGTCGATGGCAAGGTGCCCATCGTCGATTGGCATGCGACGATTCTACACCTGTTAGGCATGGATCACGAGAAGTTGACCTATCGTCATGCCGGTCGCGACTTTCGGCTCACGGACACGGCGGGGAATGTGGTGACGGAGATTTTGGCGTAGGGGCCGGGCTGGAGTGAGGCCTTTAGGCCTTGGCAAAGAATCCAGCCGGCTGCCCGTGCTTCTGCCAAGGGCTGAAGCCCTCACTCCAGCTTCACGCATTGAAGCGAAGAAAGTCGTTTCTTTGCCGGTCATTTTATGGTGAATTCGGCCCTGATGAAACTGTCTCTATCGCTCGCCGTCCTCTCGCTTTTCCTCTTCGCCGCGCAAGCGGAAGATCGCCCTAACATTGTTGTCGTTCTTTGTGACGATCTCGGCTGGGGCGATTTAGAAAATTACGGCCATCCGCACATCAAAACACCGCGTCTCATGGAAATGGCGGAGTCGGGGATACAGTTCAGTAGCTTTTACTCTGCGGCTCCGGTTTGTTCTCCCTCGCGGGTCGGGCTCCTCACCGGACGGATGCCAAGTCGAGCGGGCGTTTACGATTGGATTCCGGGGCTGAATCCTGACAAGCCAATCACGGTCTCGCGTCATCAAGTGGAAATGCGGGCGGAGGAATTCACAATCGCCGAGATGCTGAAAGCAAGCGGTTACGCGACCTGTCTATCGGGAAAATGGCACTGCAATGCGATCTTCAATTCCGAGCGACAGGCACAGCCGGGTGATCATGGATTTGATCACTGGTTTGCGACGCAAAACAACGCGGCACCATCGCATGAGGATCCGACTAACTTTGTTAGAAATGGCGAAGAGGTGGGCGAGGTCGAGGGGTACAGTTGCGAGATCGTCGCCGATGAAGCGATCGGTTGGCTGGAAGAGCATCATCAAGCCTCGCCGGAGCAACCTTTCTTTCTCTACGTGGCTTACCATGAACCGCACGAGCCGGTCGCGTCCCCGGCGGATCTCGTCGAAAAGTATGAATCAGGTGCCGCCCGGAATCATGATGAAGCGCAGTATTTCGCCAATGTCGAGAACCTCGACGCCGCGACGGGGAAACTGATCGATGCGATTAACGACCTCGGCTACGAAGAGAATACCCTCATCATTTTCACCTCCGACAACGGGCCGGAAACGCTCGACCGATACAAGAGCGCGAATCGCAGCTACGGCACACCTGGACCGCTGCGCGGGATGAAGCTACACACGCATGAAGCGGGATCGCGCGTTGCCGGAATCATGAAATGGCCCGCCAAAATCGCGCCGGGACAAAAGAGTGATACCCCCGTCAGCTCGCTCGATTTTCTGCCGACCTTTGCGGAACTGAGCGGAGGAGAAGTTCCGGAGGGGCTCCTTCTCGACGGGACCAATTTCTTTCCCGCGCTGGGGGCCGAGAACGAATTTGTCCGTGAAAAACCACTGATGTGGATCTACCACCACAGCTATGATGGAAGAGGTAATGTCGCGTCAGTCACGATGCGTGACGGCGACATGAAGGTCCGCGCGGTTCTCGGAGAGGCGGCGACGACGAGTCAGCTCGATGAGGCGAATCTCGCGAAAATTCAGGAAGCGGAATTGGGGGAGTTCGAGATCTACGATTTATCGACCGATCTCAGCGAAGAAAATCCTTTACCGCTGGATGGAAGCCCTCTTCCTGACAAGATGAAAAAACTCTACCGCGAGATCCTCGCCGGGAGTCATGTTTGGCCCTCCGTCGAGCCGGGCAAGGCTCCCTAGATAGGCTCGCCATACCCGCTTTTCTTGACGTGGCTACCGTACATTTTTCGGATTCAGACAGAGGTGTCTGAATCCTTCTCGTGATAGCGAATCAGCGCCTTTGAAATTCATGGATCAAATCAGCGATCTGTGGATATCCCTTTTGTCTGGCGATGCTCTCGGGAAGTTCCCGGTCAACATTGGCGATGAATGAATTCGCTCCTGCATTGAGGAGAAAGCGAACCGCGCTTTCATGGCCCCGAGATGCGGCGAAAAGGAGGGGTGTATTTCTTCGGGTTGTCATGACATTGATGTTGGCTCTTCGTGTCGTCAAAAGGGCGATGATGCGGGTTTGACCATGAGCAGCTGCTTTGGAAATTGGATACCAGCCTTTGCTGTCTTTTGCATTTAGATCGACGCCGGAATCAAGAATCGCGATCACTCGATTCTGGTTTCCTTCGCCGGCTGCTTGAGTGAGGTCATCGACCGTGAATTGAGCTTGGGCCTGAAGTGGGAGTGCCATGCTGAAGATGGCCAGAGTTGCTGCTAAGATGGTTTTCATGAGTTGTTTACTGTTGGTTTCCAGAGGCAGACGAGCGAATTGATTCATCTATGCAGTGCGTGCAACTGACGAAGTATTACTCCATGATTCCAGACACCGGTTATGTCGAAGATTGATAGACGCACGCCTTCTTCGAAGACTGCCCGGGTCTCCCCGGGCTTCGACTACTTACGAGACAACTTCTTTAGCAGTGGCGCGATGACCTTGCCGACGACGGGAATGAGGGCAAAGCCCAAGAGCAAACCGAAGATTCCCGATCCAGTTGCCGAGACCAGCCAACTCACGAGTCCTTCCATCTGCGGAACGGAATGTCCTGCGACTTCGGCAAGATGATGAATGAAATGGCCGGGTTCTTTGACTCCCAATTCCTCAAGCCCGTGGACGAAAATTCCACCGCCGACCCAAAGCATCGCGGCCGTGCCAAGAATCGTGAGGCCTTTGAGAAAGTAAGGCATCCCTTTGACGAGTCCGCGACCAATGCCACGAAGGAGCGAGCCGAATCCTCCCTCGCGTTTCACTTGCGCAAGCCGTAGACCGATATCGTCGGCTTTGACGATGAGTGCGACAGCCCCGTAGACGCCGACGGTGATGCCGATCGCAACAAGGGCGAGAACGGTCGCGCGCATCCAGAAATTTCCCTCCGGAATCGACGCGAGCGAGATCGCCATGATTTCTGCCGAGAGAATAAAATCGGTGCGAATCGCGCCGGCGACCTTGGCGTCTTCGAGCGCCTGAGGATCTTTCGAGGCGGGGGCGAGCTTTTCCTCATGCTTGTGAGCGGCATGGGGAACGAGCAGCTCGAAGATTTTTTCCGCTCCCTCATAGCAGAGGTAGGCACCGCCTAACATGAGCAGAGGAGTGATCGACCAGGGCGCGAAGAATGAGAGCAACATCGCGACCGGGAGCAGGAAGAGAAGCTTGTTCTTGAGCGAGCCCTTCGCGATCCGGGCAATGATCGGCAGCTCGCGATCCGCCGCAAAACCGACGACATATTTGGGCGTCACCGCCGCGTCATCAATGACAATGCCTGCTGATTTCACACTCGTCCGCGCCGCCTGACTGACGATGTCATCGAGCGAAGATGCTGCAACTTTAGCAATACTGGCGACATCATCAAGAAGGGCAACAAGTCCGGCACTCATAGGAAAAACGAATTGCCTGTGCGTACTCCCAACGGGACGAATGATCCAGCGAAATGACGGGGTGTTTTTTTTGGGGGGCAGCAGGTGAGCGCGTGAGGAGTGCAATCATTTCAGCAGGAAAATTCGTTTGGCGGTAGTGGTGATTTTTAATCGCCACCTCATCGAGCGCGGCATTGCGGGTGGCGATTAAAAATCACCACTACGTTTTTCCTGTGAGCGGCGGAACGATGAGATTGACTTTGTGGCAAATTGCCACAACTGTATTTCATGAGCAAATCAATCCGTATTAGCAATGAGTTGGCTGCGGAGGCGGAGAAAGCGGCCAAGGTCGCGCATCGTTCGCCGCCCCAGCAAATCGAGCATTGGGCGCAGATCGGTCGGGTCATGGAGCCGGTCCTGTCGTATTCGGCGGAGAAGAAAGTGAAGGAGGCCGGTCGTGCTGATCTCGATGCGGTTCTCGATGAAGTAGATTCGGGGGCAGGCATCGCGAAGACGCAGGAAGCGATCCGGCGAGCTACGGGTTCAGTCGAGTCCACAGATTGAACCCGGGCATGGACGCACCTCTCCTCGTGATGTTAGCCGGCCCGAACGGAGCCGGGAAATCGACCTTTTTTGACGTTCACCTTCGGCAGTTGGGATTGCCTTTTCTCAATGCCGATATCCTCGCTCGCGAGACGGGGATCGATGCCTACACCGCCGCCGATACGATTGCGTCGATTCGAGATCAGATGATTCGCCGCGGAGAGGGCTTCGTGACCGAAACCGTTTTCTCCGATCCGGTCGGGGAGAAGGTGCGGGCGCTGGCAGCGGCCGTCGAGTCCGGCTTCGATGTCACCTTGATTTACATTGGCATTGTCGATGCAGAGCTTTCCGCCCGCCGCGTCAAAGCCCGCGTGGCTGCGGGTGGGCATGATGTCCCCGTCGAAAAATTGGCGGGACGCTACGAGCGCTCGCTCGACAACCTCGAACGGGCGATTCAGCAACTGCCCCGCGTGCGAATTTACGACAACAGTTCTTTCGAAACACCGCATCGGTTCCTCGCAGAATTCATCGATGGGAAAGTCGTCAGGAAGACGCAAGGCCCGGTTTACAACTGGGCGAAGCGATTCATGAGCTGAGAAGTTTCGGGTTTGAATTGCGTCCGCTGGCTAGCTCAGCATCTCTTTCAGAACATGCCCATGGACATCGGTGAGGCGGCGGTCGATGCCGTTATTTCTCACCGAGAGCCGCTCGTGATCGATCCCTAACTGATGCATCAGCGTGGCGTGAATGTCGTAATTCGTGGTGTAGCGATTGCGGTCCTGTGGTTTGAATCCCCATTCGTCGGATTCACCATAGGTGCCGCCCTTGATACCTCCGCCGCACATCCAGTTCGTGAAGACGAAGGGGTTGTGGTCGCGGCCTTTGCTGCCCTGGGAGCAGGGCATGCGACCGAACTCGGTCGTCCAGAGAATGATGGTGTCCTCCAACATGCCGCGCTGTTTAAGATCTTTGATGAGGGCGGAGGCTCCCCTTGCCATGCCGAGGGCGAGCGGTTCATGGTCGCGTTTCACATCGCCGTGGCTGTCCCAGTTGCGTCGCGGGAAGCCGTTGTCGTTGCCGCTCCAGACTTGGACAAAGCGGACGCCCCGCTCGAGGAGGCGGCGCGCGACGAGGCATTTGCGCCCGAAGAATTCGCTCTCGGCTTTCACGTTGATGTTGCCCGAGTCATCGACCCCAGGCCCTTCGGGTGCGAGGCCATACATGTCTTTGATGTATTGGGGCTCCCTCGCGACATCGAGTGCGTCGGTCGCGCTGAGCTGCATCGCGGCGGCTAGTTCGTAGCTGCGGACGCGGGCGGTGAGACGGTCGTCGCCGGGGCGTTCCGTGGCGTGGAGGCTGTTGAGTTGTAAGAGCGCAGCGAGACCGGCGTGATCATTCTGCGGGGTGATAAAATCGCTTTTCGGGGCGAAGAGATCGGCGATGGGCGCGTCGTTGCCGGGGCGGATGACAGTGCCCTGATGTTGAGCCGGAAGAAAGGCATTGGCCCAATTCTTCGCGCCGTTCGAGGCGAGGCCACGATGATCCGGGAGGACGACGAACGACGGCAGGTTCTCGCTCTCACTCCCGAGGGCATGCGATACCCACGATCCCGCGCTGGGAAACCCGGGGAAACTGAAGCCAGTCGTTTGCAAGAGGGTGCCTTGGCTGTGGACTCCTGTCTTCCCGACCATGTTGTGCACAAAAGCAATGTCATCGACGACCTCACCGAGCGGGGCAACGATGTCACTCATCATTTTACCGCTATGGCCATAGGGTGAAAATTCCCACGGACTCGCGAAGGTCGCGCCGGGGGTGCTCTGGAAGAGTTCGACCGTCTCGCCGGGATCCCAGTCCTCGCCGTCTTTTTGTTTCAAAAGCGGTTTGTAGTCAAAAGTATCGACATGGCTTGCCGCACCGGCCATGAAGAGTTGCACGACGCGTTTTGCTTTCGGGGGATGATGCAAGGTGCCTGACATGACACCACCATCGCGGGCGAGGAGATCGTTCAGGGCGAGTCCGGTAAAGGAACCCGCCATCGTGCCGAGGAATTGGCGGCGGTTGGATGGAAGAGAGCTAGTCGACATAGACGAAGGCGTTCAGGTTATAGAGAATCCGGGAGAGGCTTTCGGGACCCTCGCTTTGGAGATGAGCGGTGAGGATTTTTCGGGCGGCATCATCGGGAAGGTGACCGGTGAGAGCCCGGTAGGTAGTTTCGATGCCTTCGCTTTCGATCTGTTCCGAGAAGTGTCCGGCCATCGCCTCGACAAAAGGATGATTCCACTGGGTCAGGGCCTGGAGGGCGGTCGTTGATTCATCGCGCTGCGGGACGCTCATGGCGGGGTCGGCGCAGTCGAGTGTCGTCAGCATCGGCTGAGGCTGGGAGCGGACGACGAAGCGGTAGATCGTGCGGCGGTGGCTTTCGGGGTTGTTTGGATCGTGGAGATGGTATTGATAGTGCGGGGAGTGCTGCGGTTTCTCGATCACGAAATCCTGGAAACTCGGGCCGCCCATTTCACGATTGAGTTTTCCGCTGGTGAGGAGAATGGAGTCGCGAATTTCTTCGGCGCTGAGACGGCGGCGGTTGGCGCGCCAAAGGTAGGCGTTCGTCCCGTCGATAGCTGAGTTGACCTCATCGTGGGTGCTCGCGCGACGGTAGGTCTCGCTCGTGAAGAGGAGTCGGAGGATTGATTTTAACGATCGGTCAGGATCGTCGCGGAGGGTCGCGGCGAGAAAGTCGAGCAGTTCGGGATGGGTCGGTTCCATCCCGCCGCGGCCGAAGTCGTTGGGTGTTCCGACGAGAGGTTGCCCGAAAGTCCACTGCCAGAGACGGTTCGCGATCGTGCGCCAGACAAGCGGGTTCTCCCCGCTCGTGAGATAGCGGGCGAGCTCAGCGCGGGCCTCGGCTTCGTTCCATTCATTTCCGTCGAAGAAAAGCTCGGGCGCGGTGTCCCAGAGCGGTGGCGCACCGGGGGACATGAGATCACCGGGGGTGCCGAGATCGCCGCGATGGAGGAGGTGAATCGGACGCGGCTTCCCACCGGTCGCGGTGAAGCGTCCACCGCGGGGAAACTGGGTCGCTGCGGCGTAAACCAATTCGCCATCGGGGAAGGCTTTGCTTTCTTTTTCGAGAGCGGCCAATTCCGTTTTGATCTCGGCAAGTCGCTCATCGGTGCCGGGCGGACGGGTTGCCTTTTCGATCTCGGCGCGGCGGGATTCCAGGTCGCGGAGTTCGGCGAGGGCCTTGTCGTTGGCGAGTTCGCGAAAGAAAATTCCATCGGTGAGGTTGTCCTTCTTCCATCGCACGGCTTGTTCGATCGTGTCCTTTGCGGTGACGCCGGCACCAAGCGCGAAGTTTTCCGCGCCGCCTTCGTTGACCGTCTCGATCTCGCCGAGAGCGAAAATGTAATCGTTTTTGCGCTCGCCCAATTTCGTGGCCGTGACCCGCAGGAAGCGGAAGGCATTGCCGTCGCCATCGATTTCCTGCGTTCGCGTGCCGGGGTTGGGCTGATCCTCAGCAGTGGCATCGAGCAGCGTTCGGACGTCCTTGCTGAAGTCAGGATCGTTCGCTACCTCGACGCGGTAGCGAACCGGGAAACCAAACCCGCCGCCGATTCCCCCGAACTCATCGTAGGCGGGAATGATGCGCACTTCGGTGACGCCGCGCGCACGGCCGAGATCGAGCTGGACCCACTTCGTCTCATTCTGGTTTTTTGTGATGGCACTGTGATAGCCGTATTGCGGCTTTAGGCCGGTGCCGTATTTTTCCTTCAACTCGGCGAGACGGCGGTCGATCCCGGATACCTTCCCGGCGAGGAGGCGTTTCACCTGCATGTCGAGTTTGTCTTGCTCGGCCTTGAGCGTATTCATCTGAGCGAGGACTTCGTTCTTGCGCTGTTCCTGCTCCGGCGGGAGTCCGGCATAGACCCGGTCGGCGCGATCGACGGCGGCGAAGACGGTCTGAAGGCGGTAGTAGTCCTCCATGCGGATCGGGTCAAACTTGTGATGATGGCACTGGGCGCACCCGACCGTGGTCGCCTGAAAACTGCTGAAAACGGCCTGAACCATCTCATCCCGGTCGAGGTGTTTGGCAATGCGACCGTCGAGCTTGGCTTCGCCCACTTCCCAGTGACCAATGAAATCCCATGGTCCCGACGCGAGGAAACCGAGGGCGATGATGCCGTCGGGATCGTTCGGAAAAAGGAGATCTCCGGCGACCTGTTCCTGAACGAAACGGGAAAACGGTTTGTCGTCATTGAAGCTGCGGATCACGTAGTCGCGATAGGGCCAGGCATTGAGGCGTGGCTTGTCTTTGTCGTAGCCGTGGCTTTCGGCGTAGCGGGCGATGTCGAGCCAGTGCTGGGCGAATTTTTCGCCGAAGGCAGGCGAGTCGAGAAGTCGGTCCACTTGCAGGTCCCAGCCCGGATCGGCGAGAAACGCGTCGAGCTCTTCCGGTGTCGGCGGCAACCCGGTGAGGTCGTAGCTGAGGCGGCGGAGCAGCGTTTCGGGTCCGGCCTCCGGCATGGGCGTGAGTCCTTTCTCCTCCAGCTTCGCTGCGACGAAGTGATCAATTGGATTGGACAACCGGGGAGGGGCTATATCATATCGTCGGTTGTTTTCGTGGCCGGGTTTGCCGGGCGATATCATATCGCCCCTCCTTGGAATCGGCTTGAGCGACCACCAGTCGAGATCGCGCTCCGGGTTGTAGACGAGGGTGCGTTCCTCCGGCCACTTCGCCCCGGCGTCGATCCACTGGCGAAGAATCTCGACCTGCTCCTCGCTGAGCGGATCGGCCTTTTTCGGCATCTCAGGATCGGGGCCGGTGACGGACTCGATGAGGAGGCTGGCGCCTGCTCCACCGGGGAGGAGAGCATCGGGATGCTGCAGCGCTTCGGCGAGCGAGGTGAGAGAGAAATCACCTTTCGCATGTTCGGTGTCGTGGCAGAAGAGGCACTTCGCTTCGAGGATGGGCGCGACGTCGCGCTCGAAATCAGGCGCGGCGACTGCGGCTGTCGCGGAGAGGATCCATGTCCAGAAAACTTTCATCTCTTCAAACTCTACCGAATTCAGGCGACTCCGTCATGTCCCGAGAACCCGTTACACGAGCCCCTCGCGCAACGCTTTGGCGACGGCTCCGCCGAGGGTATTGACGTGGAGCTTTTTGTAGATGCGGCGCACGTAGGTATCGACGGTGTGGAGGCTAATGTCGAGGCGGTCGGCGATCTCCTTCTTCGCGAGCCCGTCGACGAGCAGCCGGAGGGTTTCCTGCTCGCGATCGGAGAGTTCGACGGTGGTTGGCGAGGGTTCGAGGCGGCTGAATCGGGCGAGAACGAGGCGGGCGATCTCGGGACTCATGGGGCGACCTCCGGTGAGGACTTCGCGGATGGCATCGGCGATGCGGGGAAGGGATTCGGATTTGAGAAGGTAGCCGGACGCCCCGGCGGCGATCGCCTCAAAGATGCGCGCTTCGTCGTCGAAGACGGTGAACATCACGATCTCGGTTTCCGGGAATCGTTCTTTGAAGAGGCGGATGCCTTCGAGACCGGAAAGGCCCGGCAGACCAATGTCGAGAAGGATCACGGCGGGGGCGGGATGCGTGTTTTCCGGTGGCTCCGTGGCGAGGGCTTCTTCGCAGGATTCGAAGGCGAGGACATGGCTTCCCGTGGTTCCCTCAATGACTTCGCAGATGGAATCGCAAAGCAGGGCATGATCTTCGATGACCCAGACTGTCGGGTGTGAATGGGGTGAGTCGGTCATGAGTTGGGCCCCGGGAAGGGGAGGTTCAGATGGATCCTCGTGCCCGCTTCCGGTTTGGAGTCGATCTTCGCGGAGCCACCGAGATGGACGGCGCGTCGGTTGAGGTTTTGCAGGCCCATCCCGGCCCGGCGACGATGGTGGGTGACCGTCTTGGAATCGAACCCCGTGCCGTTGTCTTCGATGAGAAGATTGAAGTCACCGCTCCAGGTCAGCTTCACGCTGATCTTCGTCGCCGCAGCATGACGGCGGGCATTGGCGAGCGCTTCTTTTAAAAAGAGCACCACCTCGCGGGCCCATTGGATGGGAGGACGATCCGGGGGCGGATCTCCGTGAACGCAAAAGTCATGGTCGACTCCGTCGAGGAGCCGATCAGCGATGGTTTCGAGCCGTTTCGCAAACTCCTCCCAATTGGCGGGGCCTTCTCCCAGCAACCAGATGACATCCCGCATGTCGTTGAGGGTCGTGCGTGCGGTGTCTGAGAGCCGCGTTAGACGGGCGCGGACGGCGTTGTCCGTGGCTTCGTCGAGCTCGCTGGCGGCAAGTTCGCCCTGCAAGGCGAGATGACTGAGGCTCGCACCGAGCTCATCGTGAAGATCGGCTGCGATTCGTTGGCGGAGTTGATTCTGAGCGGCGATGGACAGCCTGCGCTGCCGAAGCAAGATAAGCAAGGCGGCCATCAAGACGAGCACAAGGCCTCCAACCAGGGTGAGGACCCAGATTTGCCGATTCCGGGCGGCGCGAAATTCGAGCGTGGACACGATGACGGCTTCCCGCTTCTCGTAGGCTTCCCGTTTTGACAGGCCATCGAGCCATTCGCTCCACGAGAGGAGATCATGCTGACTCGTGAAGCCATCGGTGAGGGCTTCGTTGTTCCAGCTGCCGGTTTCGACTTCGTCGAAGGCCCTGACCGGTTGGCCGAAAGCGATATTTTCCCCGGCTCCCCGAATTTGCATTTCGGAGAGGGCAATGAGGTAGTCGTCCGTTCGTTGCCAAAGGTCGTCGCTCTCAAAACGAACCCGTCGAAGCGCCGTCTTCGGGATCGAAATCATCAGCGGCGCGGCTCCTAAATTCAGCGACGAACCGACGCTGGATTCGTAAAGGAGCGTCTCCTCACCGGAATCCCCGAACCCACGCAGCCGAAATCGAGGTGGAAATCCAAATCCCGCGGTGTCGGCAAAATCCTGCGGATGAGCGGGAAAAAGTCGGATTTCCTCAACCGCCTGACTCCTCCCGAGATCGATCTCGACCCACTTTTCAGGCCCGGAAGATTCGGTCGCGATCCCGCTGTGAAAACCATTGGCGGGGCTGGCTGCGGCCCCGGCGAACGCCAGGCACCAGAGAAAACCGTCGGTGAGATTTCCAGCCTCCCATCGTGGTGCGTTTTCAATGGAGCGGGAGGAGGTGACGGATTTCCCGAGCGCGACATTCTTACTCTGCTGAAGAACCACGATCTCTCCCAAAGAAAAATACTGTCCCCGGCCTGACGGGCGGATCCTGCTACCGAAGACGCGCACCCGAAGATATCGCCCTGAAACACCCCCAGGAGCAGGAAGCCGCAGCATCGGCAGGTGGCTTGCTTCTTCGGAGTCATTTTCCTGCCATCGACCGAGCCTTTGAAAGTGGGTGAACGTGGCGTCATTGGACAGTTCAACCTCCAGTTCCGGCGGGAATCCGGTGGGCTCCGATGTGTTGCCGGGCGAGACCCGTGCCGGAAACAGGATCACTTCGTCAGGCGCGATCTCACGACCCATGTCGACGAGGATAAAGGAAGAGGATGTCGGGATGCCGTGGAAGCCGATCTGTCCATGTTGCTGAGAGGATGGAATCCAGTGCGGGAGGGTTTGGAGGGCGAGGTTGATCTCATCCTTTTCGCGGTGGAGTTCTGGGCTGGAATCCGACAACGGATGGGTCACGTCCTGCTGCGCACCTACCGGGGTGGCGGCGAAGAGCATTGAGGCGAGGGTGATGGCCGGAAAGTTTTTCAAGGGATGGGAAGACAATGCCCCAGCTTTGCGGGAAATGCCGCCGGGGTCAATGCAACCGGTGCGCCGTGTTGCCACGTGATCTCGGGACAGACTCGGCTTTTTCTGTCGAATCGGTGATGGTGATTGTCGGCTCGCTTCTTCCTTGAATTTACTGTCCAATTCACACGGTGAATCTGAATGTAGATTAAATGGACGACAATTCTACAGCCTCCCGCACCGGGAGCCGATCCGATTTTCTCTCTCGATTCCTCGAGATCGAGACGAGTCTTTATCGTTATGTTTGCGCGGTGGCACCGGTGCCGCAGGATGCGCGCGATATTGTCCAGGAGACGGCGCTGGCGCTTTGGGAACACGATGACCGCTACGATCCATCGCGTCCGTTTTTACCCTGGGCGCTGCGGGTCGCGCGGAACAAGGTGCGTCAGCACGCAGAGAAGATGGGACGATTTCCACGGCTTCTTGAGGACGAAGCGCTGCTCGATTTGATCGTTTCTGAGGGCGAAGCACACACGATCGGTGTGGATGGTCGGCGGACGCACCTGAAGCACTGTCTCGGCAAGCTGAAGCCCGATCATTTTGATCTGATTGAAGGCTACTATTGGCAGCGGAAAGAAGTCGAACCGCTCGCCGGGGAGATGAAAACCACGGTCGAAGGAATTTACAAACGCCTGCAGCGCATCCGCAGGCAGTTGGAAGCTTGCATCCGGATGCAGGAAGAGAAGGAGTTTACCTCATGAAGAATCCGAACCTTCCCGACGGCTCCCAGCTCGAATCGCTCGTCGCCGCCTATCTCGATGGCCGCATCGGGGATGCGGACTGGGAGATTCTCCGTCAGCTTTTGCACGGGAAGCGGGAGGCACGGGATTATTTCCGGACCATGACCGATCTGCACGCAGCCCTCCTCGGCGATTCGCTGAGCGCAGGCGAGGCGCTCGCGAGCCGCGATACGGAAAGGCTGGAGAAGGCTGGAAAGGAGGTCGCGGTGTTCGCGTCGCGTCGAACAGTGGGGGTCGCCCTCGCCGCAGCTGCGTGTCTCGTTTTAAGTTTGGGCACATGGTCGTGGCAGGATGCGGCAGGAAAAGTGACTTTGGCCCGCGTCGTGGGAGCGACCTTTGATGGTGCCGCCCCGGCTGTGGGTGAGCGACTCGGCGGACGGGATTTTCAGCTCAATGGCGGATTTGTTGAGCTGCGTTTCCCGAAATGCGAAGCGTCTGTGTTGATTGAGGCTCCGGCTTCGTTCCGGGTCGTCGATCACGAGACGCTCTGGCTGGAAAGAGGCCGACTCACTGCCGATGTGAAAAATGGAAATGAGCAGGGACTGCGGGTCCTCACCCCGGATTCGGACGTGCTTGATTTGGGCACCCGTTTTGCGGTTGATGTGGTCGAGGGCCGGGGATCGGAGGTTCATGTCTTCGAGGGCGAGGTCATTGCGAGTCAGCGGGAAGGAGCGCCGGGGGACGAGCGCTCACTCGTGGAGGGGGATGCTGTTCGTGTCGCTTTGTCAGGAATTTCAAATCTCAATCTGCGGCGTGCCACCTTCGTGCACGGAGAGGAACTGGATCGACTCGCAACACCCCGGTCATCGGCTGACTTCGAAGCGCTCGCCTCTGCCAAAGCCCGGATGAAGGCGGACCCGTCTCTGCTGGCGTTCCTCGACTTCGAATCTGCCGACGAACGAAGCGCTTCGACCGGCCACGGAGTCCGCTGGGTTCAGGGACGCCTGCCCGGCACCACGGCAGCGGAATTTCTAGATCCGGGAGATCACCTCCGCCTTGATTTGGATGCGGTGACTGACCAACTCACCCTGATGGCCTGGGTGCGGCTCGATAAAACCGCCAACGGGATCAACTCCATCTACCACACCGACAAGTGGGGCAAACGCGGGCAGGTCCACTGGATGGTGCAGGAAGACAAGCAGATGCGTCTGGCCCTGTTCGGGCAGAGCGCGGCGCAGGAGAGTCAATGGCCGGAATCAAAACGGGCCATCATCGAGGACCTCGGGCGCTGGGTTCATCTTGCCACCGTGTATGATGCGAAGTCGGCAACGGTACGTTTTTTTATCGACGGCAGTTTTGATTCCGAGGTCGCCCTCGATGTCGCGCCGCCCGCTGTGCTCGGCCCGGCCCAGATCGGCAACTGGCAGATCGCGAATTCACGATTTGATGATCGTCGTCTCAGTGGACGGCTCGACGAGTTGGTCATTATAAAACGGACGATGGACGCCGATGAAATTGCGGCCTGGGTCGAGGCGGGTTCGCCGTATTGAGGGCATGAAAAGTCGCCCACTTTTTCTGTCCAATTTGCCCGCCCAATCCGAATACTTCGAAAGCACTCTGGCATGAAGTTCCGCTCACTCTTATTCTTCCTCACGATTCCCTCACTGGCGATTTCTGCTCCGGTCGATTTCGCTCGAGACATCGAACCGATTTTTGTCGAAAGCTGCCTCGATTGCCATGGGCCGGACAAGCAGAAATCTGAGTTGCGTGTCGATGAACGCGCTTCTCTCCTGCGTGGTGGCGACTACGGCTTGCCTTCCATCGTGCCGGGCAAGCCGGAGGAAAGCCTACTCATCGAGGTTGTGCGCGGCGACGATCCTGAGATGCTCATGCCGCCCCGCGAACGCGGGGGCGATCCGCTGACGCCCGGGCAGATCAACCTCTTCACCCGCTGGATTGAAGAAGGAGCACACTGGCCGGGGCAAATGGCAGAGGGATCGGAGGAGAAAGTGACCAGCGATCATTGGTCCGTCCAGCCGGTCGTGAAGCCGGAGGTCCCGGCAATAGCCGAGACGGCGAAAGAGACGAATCCCATCGATGCGTTCATCGCGCAGAAACTTGCGTCCGCCAGGTTGCCCTCTTCGCCCGAAGCCGATCGCGCCACCCTGCTGCGCCGCGTCTCGCTCGATCTCACCGGGCTGCCGCCATCACCGGAGGAACTGCGGGATTTTCTCGATGATCCGCGTCCCACTGGAGTCGCCTACGCCGAACGCGTCGAAGCGCTCCTCGATTCGCCCCGCTATGGCGAGCGCTGGGCGCAGCACTGGCTCGACGTGATCCGCTACGCCGACACCCGTGGCTACGAATTTAACTCCGTCCGAGCCAATGCCTGGCCCTACCGCGACTACGTCATTGCTTCGTTCAACGAAGACAAGCCCTATGACGAATTTGTTAAAGAGCAGATCGCGGGAGATGTCTTAGGTGTCGATCCGGCGACTGGGTTTCTCGTCACCGCGCCGCTTCCGACGCCTGCGGAGGTTGGGCAGGAGCCCGGCCAGATCAAGCTCGCCCGATCCAACAGTCTTGACGAGATCGTGCAGAACATTGGCACCTCCATGCTCGGACTCACGGTGAGCTGCGCCCGCTGTCACAACCACAAATTTGACCCCGTCCTGATGGAGGATTACTACCGCCTCGTTGCCTGCCTTGATGGCGTTTCGTATGACGACCGGCTCTGGCGAAAAGAAGGAGACGAGGAGCGTCTCAGCCAAATCCGTGAAGCCGAAAGCGAGATCGAAAGCGCCAAAGAGAAGCTCTCCGGATTCCCGGCCTGGCGACAAAAAGCGGTGGACCGCACCACCGAGCATTTCACGCCCGTCGTCGCCAAATATGTCCGCCTCACCGTTTTCGAGACCGACACAAAGCGGAACGGTGCCGCCTTTGATGAAATCGAAATCTTCAGCACGCCCGAAGGCGGTCGCCCTGACAATGTTGCCCGATCGAGGAGGGGTGGGAAAGCGACCTCGTCCGGGGCCTGGGTGCAGGCTGGTAAGGCTTCGGTTTTGATCGACTCGAAATACGGAGGCAAGTCCCTCTGGGTCTCCGACAAACGCCCCACCCCTGAGAATTGGGTCCAGATCGAACTCGGAGCTTCGACAAAAATTGACAGCCTCACCTGGAGTCGCGACCGACTTCTCGCTGCCAAAAACCCGAAAGCCCACGCGATCCGTCTCGCCACCGACTACCGGATCGATGTCGCGATGCAGCCCGGCGAATGGACTACCGTCGTGAGCCGCACTCGCGAGGAGGGCCTCACCATGGCGGAGATCGACAAGCGCCGCTACCTGGAGGAGGACCTCGACAAACTCGTCCGCCAGCTGCCCGGTCTGAAAAAGGGTCCGCAGGTTTTTGCGGGGAATTTCAAGCAGCCCGGACCCACGTTTTTCATGAACCGGGGCGACCCGAGCCAGCCCCGGCACCAAGTCGCCCCTGGTGTGCTTTCGGTGATCGGCGGCCTCACTCTGCCACCTGACACTCCCGAACACGAGCGCCGCCTCACCCTCGCCGAGTGGATCGCAAGCGAGGACAATCCACTCACCGCGCGGGTCGAGGTCAACCGCATCTGGCGGCATCACTTCGGCACCGGGATTGTTTCGACCCCCGGCGACTTAGGCACCCAGGGTGAAGCGCCGACCCATCCCGAACTGCTCGACTGGCTCGCCGCCGAGTTCATGGAACACGGCTGGTCGCGCAAGCATCTTCACCGCCTCATCGTCACCTCGCAGACCTACCGGCAGTCCTCCGCTCCGCAGGCCCTCGCGGTGAAGGAAGACCCTAATTCCCGGTTCCTCTGGCGCTTTCCGCCGCGGCGACTCGAAGCCGAGGCGATTCGCGACAGCCTCCTCTTCGTCTCCGGAAAACTCGATCTCACCATGGGCGGTCCCGGCTTCAGCGTGTTTCAGAGTAAACCCAACTTCGGCGAGTGGAAACCGAAGGCCGAACTCGGCGCGGATGCCTACCGTCGCAAGATCTACCAGCAGAAAATGCGCGCCGCCGACGACGGCATGTTCAAGGTCTTCGACGTGCCGGATTGTGGGCAGGTCAGGGCGAAGCGTGGCGACTCGACCACGCCGCTGCAGGCGCTCAATCTTTTCAACGGCAACTTCGTTTATGAGCGGGCGGTCGATCTCGCTGATCGAGTCACGCAGGATCTCGAAGCCGGTGCCGACCCCGGGGCACTCGCCGATCAACTCCTCCTCGTCGCCCTTTCGCGCCTCCCCTCCGAAGCCGAGCGCGAGGCCATCGCCGAAGTCATCCAAACCGACTCCCTCACCTCCGCCGCGAGGGCCGTCCTCAACACGAACGAGTTTCTGTTTCTGCCGTGACCTGACCCTATTGAATCATCGACTCAACCCTATTGAATCGGCTGGGGGATTAATCAGAAAGCATGTAAAAAGAAAAAATAGTTTCTTTTAATCCAAATAAAAGCAATTATATTTTTTCATGGTAAAGAATTCCATTCGGATGGGAACCGTGGCGGATGCGGCGCTCACTCATTTTTCGACTTTGCTTCGGATTCGGAGAAAGGAGCGGAAATTGACGATCGCTGAATTAGCGGATCGGCTGGGGGTTTCCGTGCCAACGGTTCGGAGTTTGCTCGCAGCTTCGCCCGGAGTGTCCATCGGCACGTATTTTGAGGCAGCTCACATCCTTGGCGTCGCCCTGTTTGATCCAGAGACAAGCCGATTCACGGCGACCGCCGCAAAGGATGAAAAGCTAGAGACACTCCTGCCTCAGCGTGTCCGCGAGAAAAAGGTGGAACTTGATGATGATTTCTAAGTGCTACGTTTGGAGGTGGTTGCCGCATTCAGCTTCTCCCGTTGTCGCGGGGGAACTTCATTTCGACACGCAGGGCAGACAGACGTTTGCTTATGGTCGTTCGTATTTGGAGCGGGAGGATGCGGAACCGATCTACCCGGTAGAACTCGCGTTGCGACGCGGCACTCAGGAACCGGTTTCCGGATTGGATCATTTTTCCTGTCTGCGCGACGCCGCACCTGATGCCTGGGGTCGGCGGGTGATTCATGCTCGATTGTTGGGTCGGGCCGAGGTGGATTACAGCGGGGATTTGACGGAAGCGGATTACCTGATGCATTCCGGCTCGGATCGGATTGGCGCTCTGGATTTTCAGGAATCGGCGACTGATTACATTCCCCGCGAGCAGGATTCCGCCTCACTGGAGGATCTGCAACAGGTCGCGGAATTAGTCAGCCGCGATGCACCCATCCCTCCTGATCTAGAGGCAGCCTTGTTTCATGGCTCCAGTATCGGCGGAGCAAGGCCGAAGGCGGCGATCACGGGTGATGGAGTCAAATATGTGGCCAAGTTTTCGGTTTCCACCGACACTTTTGATATGGTTCGAGCGGAGTTTGTCGCAATGACTCTTGCGGCCCGCGCTGGTCTCGATGTCGCCAGCGTTACTCTGGAGCAGGCTAATCACCGGCAAGTGCTGCTCGTCGAGCGGTTTGATCGGAAAAGACGGGGCGATGGCTGGTATCGGCGTGCGCTGGTTTCGGTGCTTACGGTCCTTGGACTGGATGAGAGCTGGGCGAGAGAAGCATCCTACCCGAATCTAGCCGACCGCATCCGCGTTTCCGGTCGGCACTTCAAAAGAGACGCCTGCGAGTTATTCTCCCGGATGGTGTTCAATGTTTTGATTGGCAACACGGATGATCACGCCCGCAACCACGCATTTTTTGTGCAGGGAGAAACCATTCAACTCACTCCCGCCTATGACATTTGTCCCTTTCCCCGCGCTGGTGGCGAGGCGAGCCATAGTATGAAACTATTCGGAAACAGCAATCTGTCCCGCATCGAATCCTGCGTTCAGGCGGCTGGAGAATTTGGCCTCGCTGAGGATGAGGCGCTGGCGATCATCGAATCGCTTATTGGTGTGGTCGCGGGTCAGTTCCACGACATTTGCACGCAAATCGGGATGCCTTTGACAACGCGAAACCTGCTTTGGGGGCGGGCGATACTGAATCCGGATATTTTCTCTGGCCGATTCGATTTTCTGAATCCAGCTGAGGGCTAAGCGTCCCCGGGAAAACAATCAAATTTGTGTCCAATTTCCCCCGGGGATCTGAATGCTCTGCATGAGCCCGAAACTCTCCCCTCATGGACAACGCCTTCTCAGACGCCGCGATTTCATGCGCGGCGGCATCACGACGCTCGGCGGGATTTCGTTGATCGATCTGCTCGCGAAGCAGGGCGCTTTCGCGAAAACGGAATCCCAGCCGTGGCGGCCTTCGATCAATCCGGCACGACCTTTTGCGCCGCGTCAGCCTCATCACGATGTGAAGGCGGAGCAGATGCTGATCATTTTTTGCGCCGGGGCGGTGAGTCATCTCGATTCGTTTGACTACAAGCCGGAACTCTACCAACACCACGGCAAGATGCCGCCGAACGCGCCGAAGGTAACTTTTCAGGGGCCGATAGGGAATCTCGCGAAACCGTTCTGGGAATTCAAGCCACGCGGACAGAGCGGCAAGATGGTCTCCGATCTCTTCCCCAATCTCGCGGAAATGACGGATGACATGTGCTTCATCCACTCACTCCACGCGCCGAACGCGGCTCACACTCAGGCGGAAAATTTCATGTCCACAGGCCACACTTTCGAGGGCTATCCGAGCCTCGGGGCATGGTCCACCTACGCGCTGGGGACAGGTAACGAGCAACTGCCGTCCTTCGTCGCGATGGCCGATCCGCGCGGTCGGCCCCAGGCGGGCTTCAACAACTGGGGCTCTGGTTTTCTCCCCGCTTCGTTTCAGGGCACCGCTTTCAGCGCCGACAGTCCACCCGCGAATCTCACCCCTCCGAAGGGCGTTTCACCGCAGAGCAACGGGAAGGCCCGCAGCCTCCTCGAATCGCTCAACGCGCAGCACGCGCAGCGATTTCCCGGCGATACCGATCTCGCCGCCCGTATCGCGAGTTTTGAACTGGCGGGACGGATGCAACTCTCGATCCCCGAACTCTGCGATCTGTCCAAAGAATCAGTAAAAACGCAGGAAAGCTACGGAACCACGAGCAGCAACAAGGTGAAGGCCGAATACGGTCGCAACTGTCTCCTCGCCCGCCGTCTCCTCGAGCAGGGCGTGCGCGTCGTGCAACTTTTCAATGGCGGCTCCGGCGACGGCGGTCGCACGAACTGGGACAGCCATGCGGACATCGTGAAAAATCACGGCACTCACGCCGAGATTTTCGATCAACCCACGGCCGCGCTCCTCGCCGATATGAAACGGCGAGGGATGCTGGAGAAAACGCTCGTCGTCTGGTGCACCGAGTTCGGTCGCCTCCCCTTCATGCAGGCAAATGGCACGGGACGCGATCACAACATCGAGGGCTTTACCGCCTGGATGATGGGCGCCGGCGTGAAGCCCGGCTTCAGTCACGGTGCGACGGATGAACTCGGCTGGAAGGCGGCGGAGAATCCCGCGACGGTCTTTGATTTCAATGCCACCATTCTGCATCTGCTAGGCCTCGATCACGAGCGGCTGACATACTACCACAATGGTTTTGAGCAGCGTCTCACGAACGTGCACGGGCATGTCATCTCAGAAATGCTTTCTTGATATGAGACTAACACTACCACTCATCGTCTTCGCTCTCGGTATCGCCACCGTTTCCCTGGCCGAGGAAAAACCACCCAACATCGTCTTTCTCCTCACCGACGATCATCCTTTCGATCAATATGGTTTCATGGGCAGCGAGGTCGCGCACACGCCGCACATCGATAAGCTCGCTTCGCAGTCGGCGCGTTTCACGAATGGCTACGTCCCGAGCAGCGTTTGCCGTCCTTCGCTTGGAATCGTCCTGACTGGACTCTATCCGCATCAGAGCGGCATCTGGTTCAATCGTTCTCCGAATTTCGCGAACGATCGAAACGCCGCGCATCTCATCGCGGATTTACCGAGTTTCCCGCGTCTCCTTGCTCAGCGCGGCTACGCGAGTTTGCAAACCGGCAAGCATTGGGAAGGCGAGTATGCGGAAGCCGGATTCACCGAGGGGACCACCGTGGAAACCAACGGCAAACGATCCTACAACGGGACCATGCCGAAAGGCAAAAAGATCGGGCGCGACACTCTCAAACCGATCACCGATTTCGTGGATCGTCAGGTCGAGTCCGATACGCCCTTCTTTCTCTGGTATGGCGTCTACCTGCCGCACGCTCCGACCGATTCGCCGGAGCAGTATCGCAAGCTTTTCGCCGACAAGGGCATGACCGAAGCCGGGATAGCCTACCACGCCAACATCGCCTGGCTCGACGACACCATCGGCGATTTGATGGGCTATTTTGAGAAAAAGGGCATCGTCGAGGACACGCTCTTCGTCCTCCTCAGCGATAACGGCATGACGATCAACCCGGATCCCTGGTGGGGCGGCCCCGGCGGTAAAACCTCCACCGGAGAAATGGGCCTGCGAACGCCGATCCTGGTCCGCTGGGATGGCAAGGTGAAGCCACAAACCCATGGGCAACTCGTCAGCAGCATTGACTTCGTTCCCACCGTGCTCGACGCCGCCGGAATCGAGCGGGAGGGCCTCAATCTGCCCGGTGAAAATCTCATCGAACTGGCCAAACAGGATCGTCCCACAGGCGAGCGTGCGCTGTTCGGCGAACTCTACAACCCCAACCCGACTCCGCCCGTCGGCATGGACGCCGCCACCGCCGTCTCTTACCGCTGGGTGCGCGAGGGCGATTGGAAACTGATCGTCCCCGAGAACCTCGATCGTCGCGAACTGCTCCACAAAGGCTGGCCCAAGATCGGCACCGTAAAGAAACCCGATCACTTCACCGAGATCCGCCTTTTTGATCTCGCGAAAGATCCCGGCGAGACCACCAACCTCGCTGAGTCGAATCCAGAGAAAGTCACAGCCCTGCGGTCCCTGCTCGATGCGTGGTGGAGGCCCGCCGGGTGAAGCATCACTCGAAGAAGTCTGAAATCGCCGCCTCGGCTGTGAGCCACGTGCAGCAGAACTACGAAAAGCCGTTTTTGGACTTCTTTGAGCGCGAAAACCTAACTCTGGCACCGCCCAACGAAAATGACCTCGGCGACATGTCCTGAATGGTCCGGCAATTCGCCATCTGCAGATAAGCCGATTCCCTCGGAAATAAATGGCCGGTTAGAGGAGTGATCGGAGCTACTTTTCACCCCACACTCGGCCCGTCGTGCCAGACGGGTGGAATGAGGATTTGCCGGGGAGCGGTCGGGATGCCTTTTTCATTCTGCATGAGCTGAGCGACGACGAGATCGACGGCGGCAGCGGCGACGTGCTCGCGGCGGTGATCGAGCCCGGCGAAGTCTTTCATCGCCGGAGTCCAGTCGTGGATGACGAGCCCGATATCCTCCGGGATGCCACGGCCCGATTCGATCAACCAATCCGGCACGCCCTGATCGAAGCTGATGAGTGCGTCCGGCTTCTTTCGCTCGACCCATTGGAGAAAACGATCTTTGTCGCTGACGAGATCGTCGCTCGCAAAGAGGAAGGGCGGGACCCGGAGTTTTGCAGCGATGCTCTGCTGGTAAAACAGCATCGCGGCGGAGTAGGCATTCTCAGCGCGGGCCTCGACCCAGCGGGAGAGGGCCAGTCCGATGCGCCGGTAGCCGCGGGCAGCGAGCTCGGCGGTGGCGAGATGAATCGCGAGGGTCATGTTCCCGGCGGAACGATGCAGGGAGGGCTCGCGCAGCCCGTAGCCGAAGGTCGCAGCGGCGAGCTCGGTGTAGTCGAGCTCCGCCACGGGCATGAGCGTTGATTGCGGGGATACAATAACACCGCGAATGTTTCGGGCACGGAGGATTTCGTTCATACGTGCGGCGGTCATGCCATCGACGCCTAGCCAGAATTCCTCCGCCTCGTAGCCGTAGCGCTCGGCCCGCGTTTTGACACTTTCAAAGGGCACATACTGGTAGGTCGGGCTGGGGAGGTCAGCTCCGGTCTGCGCTTCCCGGATCACGGCGATGACTTCGCGAGGAGCCGTGCGCCGCCGCTCCTGAAGCTGGGTCATGATCCGCGAGAGCTGCGGGTCGGGACGGTAGCCCATCGTGTCCGCGATGCGGAGAATGCGTTCCCGCGTTTCCGCCGAAACACGCGGCTCATTGCGCAGTGCGCGTGAAACCGTCATCGCCGAAACGCCTGCTTCTTTGGCAATGGCGGCAAGTGAGAGATGGGAGCGAGGCATGGTTCCGGGTCGATTCAATAGGGTAAGGTCAGGCATTCAACCCTATTGAATCGCGATGGGCAAGATTGTTTGCGTTACGGTAACGCGCCGGAGGTTTAAATGGATCGCTTTTCAAGTCGCACCATTCGATTGAAACCCGTCTTCTTGCGCAAATGCGAACGAAGCATTATCTTTTGGGACGCGATGAGCACGATCGAACAAATGATAGAGGAGTTGCAGCATTCTCCAAGATTGCCGCAAATTGTTTCTACTCTGAAATCCGGCCTAAAAGCTGAGGAAAGTCGCCGTCGCCAATTTTATGAAGAAATGACGCCCGAAGAAAAAGTGGAGTTCATTGATGGCGAGGTGGTTTTGCACTCACCGGCGAGGAATCGGCATCTCGATGCGACGATGAATATTGCCACGTTGTTGAGGTCTTTTGTCGAAATTCACGAGCTTGGTGAGTTAAAGATCGAAAAGTGCCTCGTTGTTTTTCCTCGCAACGATTATGAACCCGATATCGTGTTTTTCGATAATTCCAAGGCGGCCTCTCTGCAGCCTGATACCATGAAATTTCCGGTCCCGGATTTTGTCGTAGAAGTCCTTTCGGAATCGACCGAAACCCGCGACAGGGGAGTCAAGTTTGAGGATTTCGAAACCAACGGAGTGGCTGAGTATTGGATCGTCGATACCGATGATGAAACGCTTGAGCAATACCTTTTGCAGGACGGGCACTACAAATTGGCGATGAAGTCCGCTTCCGGCACCGTCAGCAGTCAGGTCATTTCCGGGTTCAGTGTCGAGGTTGAGGCATTTTTTGATCGTGGCAAAAACCTCGCAGCACTGAAGTCCTTGATGGCTTGAGCCGGTTTGAGGACCGCTCTTATGATCCACAAGAGCGTGTGTCATCACGCTTTTCCCGCTCCCGAGATTCGAACCATGATCCGCGAAAGCTGAAGGCATCTTTACGTAGAAAATTCTCCAAGCGCCGGGACGGTTTCGCCGGAACGGTCTGTGTCTTTCCGTTCCGTGTATCGATGATTGTTCCCATTTCATACCGATTTCCCGCATTGCTCCTCGCGATCACACTGGTTCATTTTCCAGCAGTGGCCGATGAGGAAGAAGAGTTACCCTTCTCAGGCGAGGTGATCAGCCGCGTCAGCCTCGACGAGGTGCCCCGTTCTTTGGCGATCTGCCAGAATAAGTCAGTTTGGCTTGGCTATTCACTTGACGACGGATTGCCATTTCGCGTCTGGAAGGCGCAGCCGGGAAAACTCGCTCTAGTCGAAGAGGGAAGGGCAACTCGATCCGAAGGTTCCATGGTTTTTTATCGTGAGCCGGGAGAGTCGTGGACGCTGAAACGGAAGGGGAACGTCTTGCCATCCCGTTTGCGCTATCTCGAATGCTCCCACCTCGAGGGTCGAGTGGTTTTATCCTGGGCAGTCATTCACGGGGCAACTTCGATCCGCATTCAGGAAACGATACCACTGAGGCCGAAGCTTGAGTCACCGGCAGCCTTTCGTGAGATTGAGATTTCGGGTCTTCCGGCGAGTGATGTCTTGTCACTGCCGACTGGTGACTTGGAGAAGTGGTCGCTGCGCGATCTCGACGGCCAAGTCCTCACTGAAATCGCGATCAATGGCCGCTATCAACTCGTCCTGCCATGATGACTCATTTTTGGCGTGGTCTTGTTGTTTTTGTGGCTTCGGCGATGATGGCTCCCATCGTTGTTGCGGAGCCTGGCGCGTCTCTTGACCTCCCTGTCGGAGCGATCGTGAGTCCCGGTCCGAATACCTACAAGGGAGATGTCCTGGAAATCGTGAAGGGTCGTGGTGCAACGATTGCCTGGTATATCGAAGCGAAGGTGGAGGACAGGGTTCGGGTTGTGGCCGAGTATTCCTGCGAAGCCCCTTTGAATCAGGATTATCAACTTTCCTTCGATGGGGAGAATCAGTTTTGGAAAGTGGTTCCGACGGCGCTGGAGTCCTCGTCCCGCATCGAACTCGGCACGTTTGACATGCGAAAAGGGCTCCCGATTCTGGTCCAGTTAGTCCCGCCGGCCGGCACTAAGTATCCACATCCCGTAAAGCTAAAGCGACTGATTTTGGAAGGGAGCGTTGCGGGGAATCTTCGCCTCATTGATCACGCGACGGAAAATCTTCCCCCGCCGGCTCCGGTTGGTTCTCCGGGGTTTGGGGCAAAGCTCACGAAGACTCATCCGGCGCTCGATTTTCGCGACCTGCGGGATGAGTCACTCACCCTGACGATCAGCGGCCTCGCGCTGAAAGGCGAAAATGAATTGCTGCTAACGACGTGGGAAGGCGATCTCTTTTCTCTCGATCTCAGCGCTTCGGTCGATCGTGAGGCACCCCGTTTTCAGAAAATTGCTCAGGGACTCTCCGAACCAATGGGGCTGGTTATCGATGGAGACCGCATTTTTGTGACGGAGAAGAATCAGGCGACTGAACTTCTGGATCGCGATGGCGACGGGGCCTACGAAACTTATCGATGTCTCTCTCAGGACTGGCCCGCGACGATGGACTATCACGAATATCTGTTCGGTGCCGTTGTCCGTGATGGCGGTCTTTATTTTTGCTCCAGTGTCGGGATGGCGCGGAGAGGCATTGACAACTATCAGGCTCCGCTGAGGGGCAGCGTCATCCGGGTGGATCTTGAAAGTGGTGAAACCGAAATTCTCGCGGGAGGGTTGCGCACTCCCGACGGAGTGGGGAAAGGACCCGGCGAGTCGCTCCTCATCCTCGATAATCAGGGCGAGTGGCTCCCCGCGAACAAACTGATCGTTTTTCAAAAAGAATCCTTTTACGGATTTCGCAGTATTCCGCCGCGGCATCCGATGGATTTGGGCGAAGAAATGCCGCCTGCGATCTGGTTGCCACAGGGCGAAATCGCGGCTTCGCCGACGCAGCCAGTCACGCTCCCGGCGAGCTGGGGACCCTATCAAGGCCATATTTTGTTTGGTGATGCCACTTATGGTGGTTTGCAGCGGGCCTTTGTCGAAGAGGTTGAAGGCATTTCGCAGGGTGCGGTGTTTCGTTTTTCACAGGGTTTTCGCCATCTCTTTCATCGTCTCGCGCTGACGCCGGAGGGCGAACTCTATGCCGGCGGTATCGCCCGTGGAAAGGATCAGGAATTTATCCACCGGGTCAGCGGGCTGACCCATCTCCGTTTTACCGGGGAGATGGTTTTCGAACCGCTCGCGGCGCGAATCAAATCAAACGGCCTTGAGTTGGAGTTCACCGAACCTCTTGCAACCGGCACGGGCTGGAGTCCGGGTGCTTACTACGTGACTCGCTGGGGCTACCAGCCGACCCAGACTTATGGGGGACAGAAAATTCGACATCGTCGGGCGGAGGTGCTTTCCGCTTCGGTCTCTCCGGATCGTCGCCGTGTTTTTCTGGAGATTCCCGATCTCGTCGAGAATGAGGTGGTGAAGGTGAGGCTTCCTCATTCTTTTGTTTCCGAGGCGGGGCATCCGCTCTGGTCGGGCGATCTCTGGTATACAATCAATCGCCTCCCTGCACAGTCGGAAGGCGACGTTCTCGATCCGCCGGAAACGAATCAGACCACTGCGATTCCGTTCTTCACATTCGAAAAAGGCAATCTCGGTGAGACGGTCTATCGCACCTATTGCGCGGCCTGTCACAGTAGCGATGCGACGCCGCTGGCTGGCCCTACCTTTGCCGGAATCGGTGCTTCGAAACGTCAGGTCCGCTCTGCCCCCGGGGCTGCTCCGAAGACGATTGAGGCAACGCGAGACTATCTTCGGCAATCGATCCTCGACCCGAACGCGCTGCTCGTCGATGGCTATGATCCGAACCTGATGCCTCCGCTCGCAGGTCTCCTTTCCACTGAGGAGGTGGAAGCCGTGATCGACTACATCCTTACCTTGAAGAAAACTTTATGAAGCAGAATCGTCCCTCCCAACTCGTCCTGATTGCCGCGCTCTTTACTCTCTCACCTGCGCAGAGTGAGGAAGGCAAATTCACCCCGCTCCACGATGGCAAGACCTTCGACGGCTGGGAGCAATCGGGAAACTGGATCATTGAGGATGGCGCTTTTTATCGGAGCAAAAAGGGGGGTTCTCTCACCTACACGGCGGCAACGGTGCCGGATGATTTTGAGCTGCGTTTCGAGTGGAAGGTGTCGCAAGGTTGTAACTCGGGGGTCTATTACCGGCCCGGCCAGGTCGAATACCAGATCCTCGACAATGTCGGTAGCCCCTACGGTGAGAATGCGAGGCAAGCGGCCGGTTCGATCTTTTTCTGTATGGCTCCTCGTGCCGATGCAACGGGGCCTGTCGGCGAATGGAACACTGGCCGCATCATCTGTGACGAGAGCGTGATCGAGCATTGGATCAACGGGGAGCGAGTTCTCTCCTTCGACTACGAGGATCCGAAGTGGGTGGAATATGTAAAGTTGTTAGGTGTGCGCGGAGGAGATCTCACCGGTCGGGGCGGTAAGCTCTGGCTGCAGGATCACGGACAGGATGTCTGGTTTCGGAATATGCGGTGGCGGGAACTTGACGAGGACGAGGTCATCAAACCGGACCCAACCTTCGAACCGCTTCCAGTCACCGGAGCGGCTCTTGAGAAGGAAGAAGCGAGAGTAAGGAAGATGCTGGCTCGATAGAAAACTACCGCGAATTTACCTCGGTCGCTGGCTGAACTTTACCCATTCGGGCGCGGGCCTAACAGGGTGAGGCATTCAACCCTATTGAATCGCGCTGGGCAAGACGGTTTGCGTTACGGTAACGCGTCGGTGGTGTCGATTTCTCGCGGAAGTTGAGAGAAAAGTAAAGTTATCCAATGAACGCTCTCCTCAGCAGCCTGACGCGGCACTATCCATTTTGGTTGGTGGGCACGGCGGTGCTCGGATTTCTCGCGCCGTCGACGCTGGTTTGGTTTTCGGGGCCGTGGATCTTTTGGGGGCTGGCCTGCGTCATGCTCGGGATGGGGCTGTCGCTGAAGCCGACGGATTTTTCGGGGATTGTCAGGATGCCACGCTGGACGCTGATGGGGCTCGGGTTTCAGTTTCTTCTCATGCCCCTGACGGGTTGGCTCGTGGCGCGGGTCATGGGGCTGAGCACGGATCTGACACTCGGGCTGATGATTTTGGCTAGCTGTCCCGGCGGAATAGCCTCGAATATGGTCGCCTATCTGGCACGGGCGAATGTGGCTTTGTCAGTCGTCATGACGATGACTTCAACGCTGTGCTCCTTTGTCATGACGCCGCTCTGGTGTGAATGGCTCGCGGGTCGCTATGTGCCGGTGGATGGTCTCGGCATCGCCCTTTCGACGATGAAGATGGTGATCGCGCCGGTCTTGATCGGGGTGCTCTGCAACTGGCGCTTTCCGCGGGCTGTCGCAAAAATCGAGCGCTTCGGTCCGCCGGTCGCAGTGATCGCGCTTTGTCTCATCACCGGAGGCATCGTTGCGGCGAGTGCGGAGACGATTGCTGAGTTCGCACTTCAGCTCACACTGGCGGTGACGCTCCTGCACGGGGTGGGGTTTGCGCTGGGTTACTTTGCTTCAAAACTGATGCGTTTTCCGGAGCAGGTCGCACGCACCGTCTCGATTGAGGTGGGCATGCAAAATGGCGGGATGGCGGCGGTGCTCGCGAAGACCCATTTCGCGGCGAATCCTATGGCAGCAGTGCCGATGGTTTTCAGCGCAGTGATGCAAAATGTGATCGGGTCTCTCATCGGTGGCTGGTGGGCAAAGCGAACGAGTGAGGAGACGGAAGGAGCGAAGCAATGAGCCGCGAATCGATCTACTATTGGAAGTGTGATCGGGCATCGGCGTTCCGCCCGCAACTGGCGCACGACCCCGGAGAGATCGAGACCGAGTTGCGCGATGCGATTCGGGCTCGGCTCGGGGATGATAGTGCGCGGCTCGCTCCTTTTCATTCCCAGGGAAATCACGCGGCCTGGCTCGTGCATCATGGCGGCGGAACGCGGACCTCTTTTCTCCGCGTCGAGACCGGACCGGAGCAGGATGACTACATGGAGGTGGAGTCGCATTTGCTCGATCAAGTGCGTTCCGAACTGGCTCCCACCCCCGGGTTGGTGGCCTGCGACGCGACCCGTGAGACAGTGCCGTTTGCCTGGCAGCTCATCGAGTATCTCGATCAACCGAGCCTGCAGAATTGGCACAAAAATGGACAACTTGATCTAGAGAAAGTGAGTTGGCAGATCGGCCGCGCGATCGCGGATTTTCAAACCGTGGCGGTGTCAGGGTTTGGTCCTTTCCAAACCTCGGAGTTGAGGGCGAGCGGCACCCTGCGTGGCTACCACAACACCTACCGCGATTACTTTTTTCTCAACTTCGAGGAGCATTTGGAGGCGCTTTCGGCGGGCGGCTTCCTCAGTGCGGCGGAGCGGGATCGCATCGCTCATCAGTGCCACGACCTCGGCGGTCTCCTCGCGCTGGAGAAGCCCTGTCTCGTTCACAAAGACATGGCGCTCTGGAATCTCCTCGGCACGGAGGATCGCCTCACCGGGATCATCGACTGGGACGATGCCATTGCCGGGGATCCGGTTGATGACCTCGCGTTGCTCGGTTGTTTCTTCGATGCGTCGGTGCTCGAGCCGGCTCTCGCCGGATATGAAACGATCCGTCCGCGACCGGAGAATTTTGAGCCACGGTTCTGGTTGCATGTTCTTCGCAATCTCATTTTCAAAGCGGTGATCCGGCTGCGGGGAGGTTACTTCGACCGGGGCGACGATTTCTTTCTCATCGCGGCGGGAGCGGACGGGGAATCGTTTCGGGAGGAAACGCGGCATCGCCTTCTCAACGCCCTGACAGAACTCGAATCACCCACCCTTTCGACAACCCTTTCATGAAAAACGATCTTCACCTCGGAACCTGGATCTCCACCGGCTCGGCGGCGATTGTCGAACTCGCGGCGGAGTGTGGAATGGATTGGGTCCTCCTCGATCTGGAGCACGGGGAGTTTGGAGAAGAACAAATCGCACCGCTGCTGCGCGCTTTGAAAGGAAGTCGCACGAAAGGGATCGTGCGTGTCCCGACGCTGGCGTCGGATCTCATCGGTCGGGTTCTCGATCGCGGAGCGGATGGGATCATGGTGCCGCATGTCCGCTCGGCGGTGGAAGCGGCGCAGGTCGTGGAGGCGATGCGCTATCCTCCCCACGGGAGTCGCGGTGTCTCGCGCACGGTGCGTGCCTGGCGCTACGGAATGCGGGAGTTCGCCGACGGGCCGGTCGAAGCGCCCGTCTTTCTGGCCCAGATTGAAGATCCCGAAGGCGTTGCCAGTGCCGCAGAAATTGCGTTGGTGGACGGGGTCACCGCGCTCTTCGTCGGGCCTGCTGACTTGCAGCACAGTCTCGGGCACGCGACCTCCGCGCCCGGATACGATGACTGCCTCGCGAGCGTTGTTTCGGCCGCCTCGGACGCAGGCATTGCAAGCGGTATCCTCACTCGCGACACGACGACTCTTTCCTCGCTCGCAGAATCCGGATTCCGATGGATCGCCGTCGGCAGTGACCTCGGATTTTTGCGAACCTCCTATCAAAAGCTAACGAGCCAACTCGGGAGAAAATCATGAAACGAATCATTACGCTACTCATTCTGCTTTCAAACCCTCTTCATGCCGAAGAGAAAAAGGTGGAGACATCCGAAAAGCCCTGGGGCGAAAATACAGGCGAGGTGCTCTACAATGGGATCACGTTGCCAAAGGTTTGGCCGCCCCGTCACTTTGACCCTGCTTCTGACGAGCCGATGCCGGTGCCTTATCTCGATTCGCCTCCGACGGTTCTTCCCATCGATGTCGGACGACAGCTTTTCGTGGATGACTTTTTGATTGAGGGCACCTCCCTAAAGCGGGTTTTCCATCAAGCGGAGAAATTCTCGGAGAATCCGGTCTTTAAGGCAGAGACACCGACCGAAGTCGAGAAAGGGTCGGTCGTCTATCTCGGGCAGGGCGGCGTTTTTTATGATCCGGCAGAAAGTCATTTCAAGATGTTCTACACCGCCGGTTGGAGAGGCCCGCTCGCGATGGCGACGAGTCCCGATTTGGAAACCTGGACGCGACCGGCGCTCACGCCGGAAGGAACCAACCACCTTCTTCCAACCGGGGTCCAATGGGAAGGTCCGGAGACGGTTGTGGCGGGTTCGGACAATGCGGTTTGGTTCGATGCCAATGCGGTCGATCCCAAGGAGCGCATCAAATTCCTGACTTGCTGGATGCATGTGAAGCCGGAGCTACGTCCTGAAGGATTCTCTCACACCTTGCAGACTTCCGATGGCACCAACTGGACGACCCCGCGCCCCACTGGTGAGGCGGAAGACTACGGCTCGTTTTTCTACAATCCCTTCCGTGAGAAGTGGGTGCAAAGTATCAAGCAAGGCGGGCCGCGCGGTCGCTCACGGTGGTATGTCGAGAACGACGAATTCCTCGCCAGCGCCGACTGGTCTGACTCGGTTTATTGGACCAATGCCGACCGACTCGATGCACCGGAACCCGAAGAGACGTATCCCGGTCCTCCAACAACGCCCCAACTCTACAGTCTCGCCGCCGTCGCCTACGAGAGCCTCATCGTGGGTATGAATCAAATTCATCGCGGGCCTGACAACAGAACCTGCGCGGAAGGCGGTCACCCCAAACTCACGGATCTCGAACTCGGTTTCAGTCGCGACGGTTTCCACTGGCACCGTCCCGACCGCCGTGGATTCATCCGGGGAGAGCGGACCGAAGGTGCCTGGGATCGGGCCTACCTTCACACGACCACCGGCGTGTTTTCCATCCTCAATGATCAACTCGTCTTTCCCTACTGTGCCTACTCAGGAATCGATGCCGCAGGTGCGCCCGGATTGTATAGGGGTGGTGCGATCGGGTTGGCAACGCTCCGGCGCGATGGCTTTGCTTCCATGAATGCCGGCAAAGAAGCCGGATCGCTGACAACAAGACCGCTCACGTTTTCCGGGAAGCACCTCTTTGTGAATGTCGATTGTCCGAAGGGGGAACTCCGGGTCGAAATTCTCAACCGCGAGGGGGAACCGATCGCTCCCTTCACGCAAGCCCGTTGCCAGCCGATCGAGGAGGATGCCACTCTCATTCGGGTTGATTGGGACACGGGAGACGACCTCGCGGCACTCATTGGCCAGCAGGTGCGATTCAGATTCACGCTGCGTCAGGGAGCCCTGTATTCCTTCTGGGTCAGCCCCGACGAAAGCGGTCGCAGCGAAGGTTACGTCGCCGCTGGCGGCCCCGGCTATCCCGGCACGCGCGATACGGTGGGACGGGCCGCACTGAAGAAGAATGAGCCCTAACCTATCAACAAGACTCACCATGATCATTCACCGATATCTATTCGCTTTCCTGAGCCTGGCGCTGACGAGCACCTCCGCCGACGACCTGCTCAGTCCTGAGGAGAAAGCCTTGACTGTTCTCACGCCGGAAGAGGCTGCTGCTCACGAGCGGCAGGTCCTTCGGCAAGTTGCGGACCTCGCTCTGCTCCCGCCACGGCTCAACACGAATCCGCTGCCGGAGTATGCTGTCGCGAATCTCGACTACGGCATGACCATCGGGATCGAGAGCTCACCGAAAGGTCGCCTCTTTGCCGCCTGGATCGGGGGCGGTGACAACCCCGAGGCGCATATGCTAGTCGCGAAAAGTGACGATGACGGGGTTACCTGGTCGGAACCGATCCTCGTGATCGATTCGCGGGCGAACCACATGCCGATTCAGCGCACGGTCATTGTGGGGAATCTGTGGACCGACCCGCTCGGCCGACTTTGGCTGTTCTTCGATCAAACGATGAACCACTTCGACGGTCGCGGCGGACTCTGGTTCACCCGTTGCGACGAACCCGATGCGGCGGCCCTGACCTGGACGGCACCGGAACGAATCTGGCATGGGTCCGCCCTTAACAAGCCCATCGTCCACAGCAACGGCGACTGGCTCCTTTTCGCGCAGCTGCTTCAGGCACCGGGGATCGGTCCCTTTGGGGTCGGCGTGTTTCCGGAACTTGATCCTTTGCGCGGAGCCAACGTGCTTGTCTCCAGCGATAAAGGAGGGACATGGACACCGCGAGGGCGGGTGAAGTTTCCCCATCACAACTGGCCGGAGCATCGCGCGGTCGAGAGGAAAGATGGATCGCTCTGGATGCTGGGCCGCACCAAAAAAGGTCCTATGCTCAGCACTTCCACTGACGTCGGAAAGACCTGGTCGGCACCCGTGTTTCCGCCGCAAATCAAGCACCCGGCCGCCCGGTGTCATCTCCAGAAACTCGCCTCAGGACGGTGGCTGCTCATCAAACACGGCGAGGCGATTGATTCCCAAACCGGCCGCAGCCACCTCACGGCCTGGTTATCCGAAGACGAGGGGAAGGCGTGGAAGGGCGGCTTGGTGCTCGATGAGCGCACGGGCGTCAGTTACCCAGACGGCTTTCAGTCACCGGACGGCTCGATCTACATTTCCTACGATTGGCAGAGGTCAAAGAAAGGTCACATCCTCTTCGCCAAATTCCGTGAGGAAGACATCCTCGCCGGTAAACTGGTTTCAAAAAACTCACGCCTTCAACAGCCGATTATGAAGCCGGGGCAGCTGAATCCGAAAACCGCTGCCAGCCCTTAATTCGTTTCGGCCATCCACGAAATCCCCGAACCTTCCCCGCCGCCGTCACGATCAGTCACGGCGATAATTTCACCCAATTGGAGATGATCAGCATCCCCGTCGATAAAGAGATTCACCGAATGTGAGGAGAGTCTTCGCTCTTCGTCGCCACGAAGGCCACGAAGGCCACGAAGGCCACGAAGGCCACGAAGGCCACGAAGGCCACGAAGGCCACGAAGGCCACGAAGGCCACGAAGGCCACGAACGACCGGGTAGGCTGTCTTGGAGGACACCCCGATGCGATCACGCCGAATGGCGACAGATCGCCGCCAGGGGAACGCTTTTCACCGACGGGCACCCTTCGGCGTCGGACTTAGTTCCTCGCGCGGCGGGAAACAAGGCTGCGCCAAGCCCTGCGCCGCCTCAGATTGGCCTGATGACTAGTTCACGGATCATCAGATGGGCCGCCTCATGGGCGAAACTTGGACGGCTCGGTTCTCGCTGAGAACATCATCATTGTGGTCTCCAGCACGATGTCCGCTCTTTTGAGTGGCGCGGCGGCAAGTCCGGCGTGATGCTTTGCGACCTCATTGACGATTCCAACGAGCTCAACGACCTTGCCGGAAAACCGGAGCATATCGCGGTGGAGCGCCGCTTAAAGCGACTCCTGCGCGAGCATCTAGCCAAATTCTAGGACAGGAACTCAACAATCCTCGCCTTCGGCCTTCCGATGATCGCCTTGTTCCCTTTGACGAGAACGGGTCGCTGGAGGAGTTGCTTGTGCTTCACGAGGATCTCGACAACCGCCTTCGGATCACCGACGAAGTCATCCGGGTTCAGGTCGAGCTTTTTGAATTTAGAATCCTTTCGCACGAGATCCTCAACGGGGTCTTCGAGCTTGGCGACAATCGCCTCGAGCTCTTCTTTCCCGGGAGGGGTTTTAATGTAAAGGATGACTTCCTGCTCGACTCCGAGTTCGCTGGCGACCGTCAGCGCATTGGTGGAGGAACCTCAGTTCGGGTAGTGATAGATTGTGACTTTGGACATGAGGGGAAGATGAAGTTTTCTCTGGGGAATGCAATGACTTGCTCTGAGTGCGGGATCACTCTTGCGTTGACTGCAAAAAATCTACGGAGGTCGTTGCGGGATGGATCATGACAAAAACGCAAGGCTTGACCCGTGGCGTTAGAACGATTGAACTGAGGTCTGCGTTTCTGTCTCAGTGGCAGGGGCTGAAAGACTTGTTTTTCCATGGACCCCCAATTACACGATATTCATATCGACGGAATTCGTTCCCTCGTCGCCCCGGTTGTTGTCATCGAAGAGATTCCGGTCGAGCCGGACGAACGGGATTTTGTGGTGCAGTCGCGAGAAGCGGCGCGGAAGATTTTCAGTGGGGAAGATGATCGGGTCCTTGTCGTCGTCGGACCCTGTTCGATCCATGATCGGGAGTCAGCGATCGAGTATGCGGGGAAATTGAAGGCGGTTTCTGACGAACTTTCGGACGACCTTCTTCTTGTGATGCGGGTGTATTTTGAAAAACCACGAACGACGCTGGGGTGGAAGGGCTACATCAATGACCCCGACTGTGACGGGAGTTTCCATATCAACCGCGGGATTGAAATGGCCCGCAGCCTCCTCGTGGAGTTGGCGAAAATGGGAGTCCCCGCCGGAACCGAATTTCTCGATACGATCACGCCGCAGTACATCGCTGACGCGGTGACCTGGGGAGCGATCGGAGCGCGAACGACGGAGAGCCAGGTGCATCGTCAGCTGACTTCAGGGCTTTCGATGCCGGTGGGTTTCAAGAACGGAACCGATGGGAACATTAAGATTTCGATCGATGCAATTGGGGCGGCGAAAGGGGCGCATCATTTCATGGGAGTGACAAAGGAGGGCATCTCCGCGATCGTCGACACGAAGGGTAATGATTCCTGCCACGTCATTTTGCGAGGCGCGACAGCAGGTCCGAATCATGATGCGGAGAGCGTTGGCACTGTTTTGAATCAGATCGAAGGAGCGGGCCTCGCGCCTTACATCATGGTGGATTGTTCTCACGGAAACAGCCGGAAAGATCACACGCGGCAGCCGGCCGTGTCAGAGGATCTAGCCACGCAGATTGCCGACGGGCAGAGGGGGATCGCCGGGATCATGCTGGAAAGCCATTTGGTCGCGGGGGCTCAAAAAGCAGTTCCGGGAGAAGCGCTCACTTACGGGCAGAGCATCACCGATGCCTGCATGGATTGGGAGACGACGGCGGAGGTCTTGCGGGAACTCGCCGGGGCAGTGAGATCCCGCCGCGCGAAGGCGTGATTTCGGCTTCGTGCTTTCGGGGCTGACCCAAAGGGAGACCGGTCAACCTCAATCAATGCGTAGTCGAAGGGCTGTGCTTCTCTCTATGCTTTTCCTTGTAGATGAGAGCATTCCGACGCTTTGGTGCGGTGGCTCTCAGGAACTCAGAGAGAAGCCATGAGCGTGAAATTTTCAAGACCCGCACCCGGACAGGAACTGGAACCTGACAAAGATCTTCTTGCGCGGGCTGACTCGCGACTGATGTCGGAGGCGGTCGATTCCGGCGGTGCGAATGGTGATCAACCGCAGAGCGAAGGGATGAGGGCAGGACAGCATCATACCGTGATTCACCACGGCGATATGATCCGTCTCGCGATCATGGTGACGCCGCAGGGTGGTGGTCATGTTCGGGACCAGGCTTGGGAAACGCTCGCGATGATTCGTGCGATCTTGCGGAATCAGGAGCAGCCGATGGTCATGACGATGCAGACGGTTTTTGTCGCGGAAGCGGCCGATGTTCCTGCGATTAAGAGACTCTTTGAAGCGTATTTTGACGAAGAAATGCCGCTGACTTTGTGGGTCGTCCAGCCGCCCTGCGGCGGGGCGAAAATGGCTGTCGAAGCGTGGGCGATCAGCACGACGACGGTGTCGGTTGGATTTCATGGTCCTCACTTGCTCACGGTTGAGCACGATGATCTTCGCTGGGTTTACACTTCGGCGGGGGCGATTCATTTGTCAGATCGATCCGCTTACGAACAGTCGAAAGAAGCGTTCGCGAAATTGCGGAATACCTTCAGCGCGGTCGGGGTTCCTTTTCGCGATGTCTCCCGCCTTTGGCTTTACCAGGGGGGCATCACGGAAGAGGAGGAGGACGTCGAGCGCTACCGGGAGTTGAACCGGGCCCGGACGGAGGTTTTTGACGAGGTGGACTTCAAGACGAATCCCTTGCTGCATCACGACGGAAGCCGCGAGATTTATCCAGCGAGCACCGGAATTGGCACGGGGGAGCATGGCCTCGTCATCGCCGGGTTGGCGGTGCAAACGGAGCGGAAGGATGTCGGGATTCTCTCGCTGGAGAATCCGCAGCAGATGTCGGCCTGTGATTATCCGAAGGAGTATTCGCGGAAGAGTCCAAAGTTTTCGCGAGCGACAGCGATTCGGATGGGTGACTACCTCACGACCTGGGTCTCGGGCACCGCGAGCATCATCGATGCGGAAACGGTTCACTGCGGCGACGCGGCGAAGCAGACCGAGCAGACGCTCGACAATATCGAAAATCTCATCTCCGCGGAAAATTTCACCCGACTCGGGTGGCGCGGCGCGGGGGCGACGCTCGCCGATCTTGCGAAGATTCGAGTGTATGTGAAACATGCGGAAGATTTTGAAGTGTGCCGTGCCGCCTGCGAGCGTCGTCTTGGCCAGGTCCCGGCGGTCTTTGCACTCGCTGATGTTTGTCGTCCCGATTTGCTGGTCGAAATTGAAGGCGTGACCTTCTCGCACATCGCGTCTGAAAGGGGAGGGAATTTATCATGAAGGTTTTGTCGGCGAGTTTGGCAGTAATGCTATTGTTAGTCGTTGCTCCCGCGACGGCTCAGGAGAGCATTTTTGTTTCCGGCTCGTTTGAAGCGACTCCCAACGGGGCTGTTGAGGCGAGTAATCGAATCGATGAGCTGGTCGCCCAGCAGTGGACCGAACTCGATTTGAAACCAGCGGCGCTGTCCTCCGATGCGGTTTTCGTACGGCGGGCCTACCTCGTCACGATCGGGACGCTGCCGACCGAAGAGGAGGTGAGAGATTTCCTCTCCTCGGAAGATGAAGTGAAGCGTCAATTTTTGATTGAACGCCTCTTGGAGCGGCCTGAGTTTGCAGACTATTGGGCGATGAAGTGGGGCGACCTTCTCCGGGTGAAGGCTGAGTTCCCGATCAAGCTCTGGCCGAATGCGGTGCAGGCTTATCATCACTGGATTCTCGACAGCATTCGCAACAACAAGCCGTATCATCAGTTCGCGAGAGAGTTGCTCGTCGGGAGTGGCAGCAACTTTCGTGAAGGGGAAGTGAACTTTTACCGGGCGATGCAAGACCGGACCCCGCAGGGGATTGCTTCGACCGTCGCACTCACGCTCATGGGCGAGCGGACTGAACACTGGCCGGAGCGAAAGCTCGACGCGATGGCCGGATTTTTCTCTCATGTCGCCTACAAGGCCACTTCGGAGTGGAAAGAGGAAATCGTCTATTTCGATCCGACGATGGATGAAGCGCGGCTCTTCGAAGGCGCAATTTGTCCGGATGGAACGGCGGTGACGCTGGATCCAACGCAGCACGATCCCCGGGCGATTTTTGCGGACTGGTTGATTCGTCCGGAGAATCCTGCCTTCACGAAGGCGATCGCCAATCGAACCTGGGCGTGGCTCATGGGGCGGGGCATCGTCGAGGAAGCAGATGACATGGGGGCACACAATCCGCCGTCGAACCCCCCCTTGCTCGATTTCCTCGCGCAGGAGTTCGCTGATTCGCAATGTGACTTGCAGCACCTCTTTCGCATCATTCTGAATTCGCGAACCTTCAAGTTGTCTTCGATTCCGGTTCAGCAAACGCCGGAAGCGGTGAGCCAGTTTACGCATTATCCGCTGCGGAGGATGGAGGCCGAAGTTCTCATTGATGCCTTAAATGCGATCACGGCGACGAAGGAGGATTACAGCAGCCCGATCCCGGAGCCGTTTACTTTTATCCCCGACGATATCCGGGCGATCGCCCTCGCCGATGGCAGCATCACAAGTTCGTTTCTCGAACTTTATGGACGTCCGCCGCGGGACACCGGACTTGAATCGGAGCGGAGTCGCAACACGACGGCGGCGCAGCGACTTCACTTGCTGAACTCAAGTCACGTTCAGAAAAAAATCAAAGTCTGCCCGCTCGTAATCTGGGGGAACGGTACCTGTCTTGAGGAGCGCCCTGAAATGGTCGAGCGAATTTATCTGACGGTGCTGTCCCGCTACCCGACGGAGGATGAACTCCTCGTCGTGCAGGAGCATTTTGACTCCCCTGATCTCAGCAGTGGTGCAATTGCCTCGGATCTGGTCTGGGCTTTATTTAATCAACCCGAGTTCTTTTTCATTCACTGAAATCCCCGGTCTCCTGACCAAATCCTAACCAACTGACAAAATGAATGACTCACTCTATCGCAGCGCGCTGAAAAATGCCGGGGGAATGGATCGCATCGTGAATGCCTTCGGCGGGGTTCCGATGAGTCGCCGGGAAGCACTCCGCAAGTCTGTCTACGGTTCAGCGGGGCTGCTCCTCATGGAGCCGCTCGGGATTCAAGCGGCGTCACCGCTCACGAGGCCGAAGCTCGATGCATCGGCACCGGCCAAGTCGGTCATTCAGATCTGGCTCTGGGGCGGACCCTGCCACATCGACACCTTTGACCCGAAGCCTGACGCGGGTCGAGATTTCAGCGGTCCTCTCAATGAACCGATCGAGACGAATGTGGATGGAATGAGGATCGGGCAGCTCCTTCCCGGTTTAGCGAAGGATGCCGAAAAGTATTCGCTGATCCGCAGCATGACCCACGGGAACAACGGCCACGAAACGGCTTCCTATCTCGTGCAAACGGGAAGAACCTCAGAGCGTGATGTCTTTCCGGGATCGGGAGCGGTCGTGAATTATTTCAAAGGCTATGAGGCTGGCTACGAGGGATTGATACCTCCTTACATTGTCCTGACACAGCCACAGGGGCGTTTTTCGGAGGCTGGATTTTTGGGCCCGAAATACAAACCTTTTGCGACCGGGGGTGATCCCGCGAAATCACCCTTTGCGGTCGAGGGGATCGTTACACCGGGGATCACGGAGGCTCATCAGGTGGAACGGCGGAAATTGCTGCAAGGGCTGAACACCCTCGGAGGAGCTCTGCCGGGACATGCCGCCTTGAAAACGGTGATGGAGTCGGAGGAGCAGGCTTACGAACTCATCCTCGGCGACGCCGGGAAGCTCTTTGATCTCGGCGAGGAGAAGGATGAAATGCGAGATCGCTATGGTAGGAATACTTTCGGGCAGTCCTGCCTCATGGCGCGCCGCCTCGTCGAAAAAGGAGTGCCCTACATCACGATCAATTACCAGGGCTGGGACACACACAAGAATCACTTCCAGATCATGAATCGGAAGCTGCCGGAGCTCGATCAGGGATTAGCGGCTTTATTAGGTGATCTATCCGAAAGCGGTTTGATTGATAGCACGGTGGTTTGGTGCACCGGCGAATTTGGAAGAACTCCGAAGGTGGCGATGGAGTCTCCCTGGAACGGGGGACGGCACCACTTCGGGGCCGCTTTCTCCAGCCTCCTCGCAGGCGGTGGGTTCAAAGGTGGACAGGTTATTGGATCGACTAACGCGACGGGAGAGGAAGTGACGGAGCGTCCCGTCTACCCGGCGGATGTGATTGGGAGTATCTATCGTCAGATGGGGATTCCCGCCGACGCGAGTCTTCCGCACCCGCAGGGAGTGCCGACGAATGTGGTCCCGGGTGAGGCAGAGGGCGTGCCGATGGGTGGATTGTTAGACGAACTTGTCTGATGAAGCATCAACGGAGTATGAAGTTACGTCGCCTCGTTTTTGGTTTGTCAGTGATCGGGATTTTCTGCGCCTCCGCTTTGGCTGCGCCTCCTCGAGTTGGCTATGTCTACCCGGCGGGGGGGCAGTGGGGGACGAGTGTGGAGGTTGAGATCGGCGGGCAGTCCCTCAAAGATCCGACGGGTGTTCTCGTCTCGGGCGGAGGCGTCAGTGCGGAGATTCTCGATCACAACAAGCTCCCGGCCGCGCAGGTCGTGAGTGATTACCGGGATCGGCTCGATGGTCTCAAAGGTGACTTTGCGAGCCTGCCGCAAGGGCGCGATGTCCCGACCAATGAAGTGATGCCGGAACTGATACGGCTCCTCGGGACGGTTGACCTGACCGAGAAAGATGTCCGCCAGGTTGATGAATACACCCTGCGGCGACAGGATCTGAAGCGGCAGTTGAATGATCAGATCGCTGAGACGGTGACGGTGCGTCTTCGCATCGATCGGGATGTGGTCCCGGGACAGCGATTTTTGAGGCTGCAGACGGAGACAGGCCTGAGCAATCCGCTCCGGTTCGTGATCGGTGAGCATCCGGAATTTCGCGAGCCACGGGTGTGGAATTTTCATCTTCCCGATTACCTCGATGTCGAAACGACGCCGGTACGTGATGAGAACCCTGAAATCGTTCGCGGCAGTTTCCAGCTCCCGGCAACGATCAATGGGCAGGCTCTGCCGGGCGAAGTTGACGAGTTTTCTTTTGAGGCGGAAGAGGGCGATCAGGTCGTCGTCTCGGTCGCGGCACGAAGTCTTGTTCCGTATTTGGCGGACGCCGTGCCGGGTTGGTTTCAGGCGGTCGTGTCGATCCTCGATCCACGGGGGAAGGAACTCGCTTTCTCGGATGACTATCGCTTCAATCCGGATCCGGTGCTTTTCTACAAAATTCCGCGCGGTGGAAAGTATATCATGAAAATTCACGACTCGATCTATCGGGGGCGTGAGGATTTTGTTTATCGGATCACGCTGGGCGAGTTGCCCTTTCTAACGGGGATCAGTCCGCTCGGAGGACAGGCCGGAGGCGAGGTCGATCTCGTTTTTCAGGGGGGCAATCTCACCGAACTAAAGCGACCGAGATTTCCTCTGCCTGACTTGCCTGGCCTTATCAAGGTAGAGGCTTCGGGGCTGGTTTACATGTCGAACGCGATCTCCTTTCTCGTCGATGAGGTGCCGGAAGATTCCGAGCGCGAGGAGAATGATCGTATTGGAGCCGCGAATGAAATCGCGATGCCCGGAGTCGTGAATGGGGCGATCTCGAAGCCGGGAGACGTAGATTTCTTTCGCGTGCAGGGGACGGGAAATCAGCCGATGACTTTTGAAGTGTTTGCGCGTCGGTTAGGGTCGCCACTCGACTCTAACCTGAGCGTTTTTGATGATGACGGAAATCAGATAGGCTGGAACGATGATTTTGAGAATCCTTCGGCCGGACTGACGACGCACCATGCCGATGCACGGTTGGTTGTCACGTTGCCGGATAATGGCCGGTGCTTTGTCAGGGTGGCTGACACGCAAAATAAAGGAGGGTATGCCCATGCTTATCGGCTCAAGGTGACGCAGGGAAGGCCGGATCTGGCGCTCCGGGTGACACCGGCTTCGGTCACGGCGGCGCCGGGCGGAAATGCCAATGTGACGCTCCATGTTTTGCGGCTCAATGATTTTCAGGGAACGATTCGGCTTGAGCTGAAAGACCCCCCGGAAGGCTATGTGTTGAAAACGGTGACGATCCCCGCCGATGCCGAAACGGTGAATGTCGCGATCGGTGTGCCGACGACGCCAACGGAGATTCCGCAGAAGCTTGAGTTGGTCGCTCACGCCACGACGGTGGAGGGCGAGACCGTGACCTTTGTGGTCGTTCCCGCCGAGGACATGACGCAGGCGTTTATCACCCAGCACATCGTGCCGGTCGATGCCTTGCTGGTGGATATTCGTGTACCGCCCGAGTCGTAGGGCTTCGATCTGTTTGCGATGTTTTCGTGTCCTCTGGAAAAGGCTTAAAGACCTCACTCCAACCTACGGCATCATCTGCCAGGCATTGATTGAGGCTTTCAGGAAGGTTTCGGATTCTCCTTCGATGTTGAAACACTGCAAGCCGACGGGCCCTTCGAACCCGAGTTCATCAAGTAGAGTCATGAGCGAACTTACGTCGTAGCTTCCCCGTCCGAGCGGCTGGATCAATGCCGACCAGTCGGTGCCTCCTTCGTCTGCTCCTGAGATGCTGACTTGTTTCAACAAATTTCCCGCCGCCGAGAGGGTCTCGCGCAGGTCCGACTCCGGCTCAATGCGGAGGAAGTGGCAGAGGTTAAACATGACCCCGACGTTCTCGCGATCCACCGCCTTCGCGAACTCAACGGCTTCATCGAGGGTTTCCACATAAAAATTCGCGTGGGGATAGAGGACCAGCTCGACATTTGCGGCAGCGGCGAGGTCGGCAATTTTTCGCACGGTCTCGACGGCGTCCTCTTTCGGGAGCGTTTTGTCTCCTTTGATGAAAAATTCGAGGACGACCTCGTGCCCTTTCATCTTCGGGATTGTGTCGAGAAGGCCCGGGGGAATCGAAGTTCCTTCTCCCGTGATCTCCACACCGGTGTAAAAGCTGAAGACTTTCAATCCTCGTTCCCGATAGGTGGCGAAGAGCGGGGCGAGTTCGCCGTCCGGAGGAAGCTGAGCGGAACCGATCCCGTCGAAGCCGAGTTCTTTGAGGGCGTCGGCGCGAAGTTCATCGTTTGCGAATCGAACCCCGTTCTGAAAGGCATAGAAGGGGAGGTCCGAGGCGGCAACGGAAACCGATCCAAGGAGAATCAGGAAAGAGAGGTGTCGGAGCATGAGGGAAGGTGGTCGGGGTTCTTTCTTAAGCAAGGATGAGCTCCCGGCCACGCAGATCCCTGTGTCGGTCCTCAAAGCAGAGTTTCGTTAAGGGAGCCTGTTTGCGCCATGCCATTACGTGTGAAATTCGATTGCAAAGGGCACTTTATTGAGATTACGTCTCGATAGCAATAAAGAATGACGAGATTTCGCCAGGAAATCTTATCGGAGATAGAATTCGCAGTTTTTTGCGGTGAGTTCATGCCGGTGAAAGGCCGGCCACAAAAATAAATATGAAGGGAAACCAGGAAGTTATCGACGCTCTCAACGCCGGTCTTACGATTGAGCTGACAGCGATTAATCAATATTTTATCTGCTCAAAAATGTGCGCAGACTGGGGGGTGAACAAACTCGCGAAGCATTTCTATGCAGAGTCTATCGAGGAGATGAAGCATGCGGAGGAAGTGATCGACCGCATTCTCTATCTCGAAGGGATCCCGGAGATTGCACGCTATGACAAGATTCTTGTCGGTGACAATCCAGAGCAGCAGATCAAGGACAGTCACACGCTGGAGTGCAAGGGTGTCGCGACCTACAACGAGGCGATTCAGCTTTGTCTCGAAGTGAAGGACGCCGGAACTCGTGAGCTCATGGAGCGCATGGTCGTTGAATCTGAAGAGAGTGTCGATTGGGCCGAGACTCAGTTCGACATGATCAAGATGGTTGGCCTTGAGAAATATCTCGCTCAGCAATTTGGTGAATCAGCTGGCGAGTAAAATCGTCCATCAGCCATGGAAACAGAGATCGCGACCCTCATTCCCACCTGCCGCTTCGCTGCGGCTGGTGAGGCGGGCGGCGTGCTCTGTCATTGCACCGGCGTCGGAGAGGCCGCAGTGCATGAAATGGTTCAGTCTGAAGGCGTGAAAACCGTCGAAGAGGTCATGCACAGAACCGGAGCCGGAACGGGCTGCGGTGCTTGTCACTGCCGAATCAACCGCGTGCTTGACGGTTTGCCTGCCTCTTGCGGCGGCCGCTTTGACCTCTGTGGCGGCTGTGGCTGCATCTCCGCGATCTGCCAATGTGTGGCGGCGTAGCCGAAGATGCTAAACCTTCGGGCGAATTAGAGGGTGTGTGCCGATTCTTTGCGGTCTGAATTTTTTGCAAATTCAGCTACTTCCCCGGCAGCGTCCACGTCGGGGTGAAATCTTTCCCGTCGTTAAGCATTGCTTCGACGACTCGTGACATGAGCTGGAGGCTTGGTCCATCGTTGTGAACGCTCATGAGGATATCGCTGAGGATGGATGAGGCGCGCCTGAAATTGGACTCTTCGAACTGCCCGAGGGCTTCTTCGTATTTTGCGGCGAGACCCTTCCAGTCATCGCGTGAATTTGGAGGCTCGAGCTCGACGAGATCGACCGGCTTCCGGATATTTTTCACGACGACCTGACAGAGGCGACGCCTTCCAAAGCTCTCCGGTAACTGCGAGGCGGTTTCTCCGGTGATGAGGAGAGATGTCTTCAAATATTTTGTCGCACCCTGTACCCGGCTCGCGAGATTCACCGCCGTCCCGAGAGGGCCGTATTTGAATTTTCGATGAGTACCGACGTTTCCGACGAGGGAGTCGCCGGTGTTCACGCCAATCCCGACTGAGGTTTCGGCGCCGATGAGTTCCTCCCATTTTTCATTGAGCCTCGGGAGGCAGGCCATGATCTCGAGCGCAGCCTGGCAGGCGAGTTCCGCATGGTTCGGCTGGCGGTTGGGAGCGCCCCACATAGCCATGAGCTCGTCGCCGGTGTAATCGACGAGAACGCCGCCGAGTTCGATCACGATTGTGGAAAACTCGCCCATGACGCCACTGAGCCAGTCGATCGTTTGTGAGGGGCCGAGCCGCTCACTGATTGTCGAAAACCCGCGGATGTCGCAAAAGAGAACCGAGACCTCAGCCTGACGGGCCTGCATCTTCATCGGGTCGGGGTTCCGCGCGAGCTCACGGGCGAGTTCCGGCGTGAAGTGCTGCTCGAAGACTTTCTCGCGGAGCTTTTTCTTTTCCAGGCTCGCATTGAGCCGGGCCATGAGGAGAGCGGGCCGGATCGGGCGGGAAAGAAAGTCTTCGGCCCCGATTTCGATGCAGCGCACCGCATCTGTTTCCTCCTGCAGGCCGGTCACGACAATGACGGGGGTGTGTCGAAGGTGTCCGGAAGCGCGAAGGCTTTCGAGGACTTCGAAGCCGTTCATCTCCGGCATTTCGATATCGAGGAGAACGGCGTCGAAGTCATTTTCCTCCATCTGCTCGATCGCTTCGCGGCCATTCACGGCGAAGACGATTTCGAATCCGCAGGGCGAAAGGAGACGGTCGAGAATGAGGCGATTGTCCTCATCGTCATCCGCGATGAGTAGTCGTCCCCGGGTTTCACCCGGTTCGCAGGGCGGAGGCAGAACGTGAGGTTGTTGCTCGGCTTTCGAGGCTGCCTCCTGAGTGGCTTTGGAAGTGCCGGCAACGTAGCTGAGGCAAATTTCGAGGCCGCTCACGATCTCGACACATTTCGCGGCGAAGCCAGGGGTGGGCGGCATCATTTGCACCAATTGGATCACGCCGAAGAGATGGTTAAGGCGATTTCGAAGCTCGTGTCGCGAATGCCGCATGTAGCCTTCGAACTGATCTTTTTCACCCTCGTAGGGCGCTCCACACCACTCTTTAACGTCGCGCCTGAAGGCGCTCGCTTCATCCTTCAGCTTTAAGATGTCCTGAGTGATCTGTTCATCAACGTCAGCGCCAGGCACGGTTTCGGTCAGCTCATCGATGAGATGCGCCAAGGCATCTGCGGCGGGACCGAGGTCGCGGAAGAGCAGTGAAAGAATAGCCTGGCTGGTGACGGATGACATCGCGGTAGTGTCGCCCGATGAGACTCTCTGTGCGATGGAAAAATCGACTTTGTCAGGGACGCAAAGAACGGCACATGAGAAAATCGTCCATCACGAAGCCGCCGCCGATATCGAGGCAATCTTCGGCTGTTTTTCGGAATCCGTTCCGCTCGTAGCAGCGAATCGCGGCTTCATTCTTCCGATTGACCCGCAGATTGAGTTCGGAAGTTCCTGCCGCTGCTAATGCGCCGAAGAGCCAGTTGAGCACGGCCCCGCCGAAGCCCTCCCCGTGTCGTGAAGGAAGCAGGTAGAGTTTGTGAATCATACAGGCGGTCGCGGGAGCCTTCGGGCCGTAGGCAAGGTAGCCGATTTTTTCGCCGTTTTCCAAAATCCAGGCGTAGTGGATTCCGCCGTTTTTGATCTCATCGGCGATGACTTCGGGCGCATACATGCGTTCGATCATGTGCTCAATTTGCGCTCCGGAAATGATTTCGCGGTAGACTTCCGGCCAGATGTGCAGGGCCAGTTTCCGGACAAGTTCATATTCGTCCGGAAGAACAGTCGTGATATTTACCGGTGGCAAAGGGCGGGGCATCAGTGGAAAGCGGGCAATTTTGGTCTGAAACAGTATCTTGTGGCGTGATTGCTCCGTAAATCAACCCTACAGGAAGCGAGCAAACAATTGACTTCCGGCAGAATCAGGCTTTTTTCACGCGGACATGAGCGACCATACAAACGACCCTAAGAACCCAGTGCTTTCTTTTATCGGCACGGCTTTCCTTTTCATCGTGCCGGCGGCACTGATCGTGATGCTCGGCATTGTCGGGTTTGCTTTCCTCGGCGGCTCCGGTTTGGAGAAAAAAGATGAAGCGGCTCCGGCGACGATGGTTGCTTCTCCGGCAGCGCAGGCGTCCCCCCCGGCAGTCGCGCCGGTTGATCCGGCGGCAACGGCAGAACCGGCAGCGGCCACGGTTGCGGCGGCCCCTTCCGGAGACGCTCCCCCTGCGGACCTCATGGAGGTTGGAAAAGCTTCCTACATGATGTGTGCCGCCTGTCACGGTGCCGATGGACAGGGGCTCAAAGCCGGCCCGATGCTGATGGCTCCAAGTCTGATCGGGTCCGAGCTTCTTTTGGGTGATGCGGATGCAGCGCTCCTCATTATTCTTAAGGGCATTGCCAAAGAGAACATGGATTACATGGGGATGATGGCTTCGCTCGCAGCCGGGTTGAATGACGAAAAGCTCGCCGGCGTTCTTACCTACACCCGGAACGAGTGGGGCAACAGTGCTCCGGCAATCACGGTGGAACAGGCCGCTGCGGCTCGCGCGAAATTTGCGGGTGTCGATACTCCTGCCGGCGTGAAGCGCGCCGAGATTCAGGCGATCATTGACGCTCACAAGTAGGCAAAACGTAGCTGAATTTGTAAAAATTCAGACAGCGAAGGACCTGGGCTTGCGCGGTCGGAAGGCTGACGCCATCCGCTACGGGGGAAGCAAAACGTAGCTAAATTTGTAAAAATTCAGACAGCGAAGGAGCCGGGCTATGCAGATCGGAAGGCTGACGCCGTCCGCTACGTCCCCTCTTCTCGAATGGGGCGGAACTGATTGACCTCGGACCGGTAGGCGTAGCCGAGGGTTTGCAGTTTTAGCATCAGCACCTCCTGATCGAGATCGTGCGTTCTCACGAGATCCTCGAGGCTGTCGCAATCATTCCTCAGGGCTGTGTTCAGGAGTCCCGGAAGCAGATTGGGATCGAGTTGCTCGAAATTCTTCAGGTTCATGCCCGTCGCAGGAGGATCGATTCCGTATCGAACTCGCGGTTGAGCACGTCGCTTAGAATCACGACCTGATCCCCGGACTCGATGAGGCTCCGCTCCTTGAGAAAATCGATCGCCCGGCGAATGCTTTCTTCCGGATCATCGGCAAACTCCATGACGTAGGGGAAAACGCTCCGGCTCATGTGGAGAGATCTCACCACCGCTGCATCGGGACAAAAAGCGAAGATGCTGGAGTTCGCCGGGCGCATGTGGGCGGCGTAGTTGGCGAGAACTCCCCGTGCCGTGAAAATGATGAGAGGAGTGCCGTCTCCGAGTGAATCGGCGAGGCCGACGGCTGCTTTCACGGTGTGCTGCTTTTCGGTGCGGAGCTCAAGGTCCTTGCTGAAGCCGGCGCCCGGTTCGCGCTCCATGCGGCAGGCGATTCGGTTAAGGACTTCGATACATTTCACGGGGTATTGTCCGACGGAGGTTTCCCCGCTGACCATGACCGCGTCGGCCTGCTCGAAGATGGCGTTGGCGACGTCGGTGACTTCAGCGCGGGTGGGAACAGGGTTCTCGACCATCGACTCAAGCATGTGAGTGGCGACGATGACTTTACGGCCAATACGGGCCGACTCCTTCACGATGTTCCGCTGAATCACAGGAAGTTCTTCGATGTGAACCTCGATCCCGAGATCACCGCGGGCGACCATGACGGCATCGGATTCGACGATGATTCCGGCGAGGTTTTTCACCGCTTCCTGATCTTCGATTTTGGAAACGATTCTCGCCTTGCAGTCCTGCTCATCGAGTTTTTCGCGGAGGTATTTCACATGGTCGGCGTCCCGGACAAAGCTGATCGCGATGAAATCGACCTGTAACTCAGCGGCGAGTTCGAGGTCGCGGAGATCCTTTTTTGTGAGTGGAGGGAGATTCACGCGAATTCCCGGGAGGTTAATGTGACGCCGCGATCCCATGAGGCCGTCGGTGAGGACTTCGCAGGTGAGGCGTCCTTGATCGATGCGGTCGACACGGAAGTGGATCTCGCCATTGTCGACAAGCATGACATCTCCCACGGAGACATCTTCGTGAAGTCCATCGTAGTTGGTTGTCACCGAAATCTTGCTGTTGGCTTCCAGGTTTGAATTTCGAAATTCGACGATATCACCCTTTTTGAGATCGAGCTTTCCTTCGACGTCGCCGGTACGAATCGAGGGGCCCTGCAGGTCGATGAGGGTGGCAACGCTCATTTCGAGCGCTTCGGACTGTTCACGAATGTTTTTGACGATCTCACGAGTCCATTCATGAGAGGCATGGCTCATGTTGAGCCGAAAGACGTTCGCTCCGGCTTCGATGAGTTTTGCGATCATTTCCGGACTCTGGGTCGCGGGGCCAAGCGTGGAAATGATTTTCGTTTTTCGGGTGCTCATGGGTGAGGAAGAAGACGGTGGGAAGGTGGTGTATTTTTTAGGGAAAGAATCCTGCGATGGCGTTCAGGCTCGGTCCGCCTGGAAAGAGAGCGAATCACCTTTTTGACACAAAAAAGCAGTCCGGCCGGAAGACGGGGACTGCTTTCAGTGCTCAAAGAAGTGATGGAGTTACTTTACCTGCCAGACTTCGACGATTCGATTCGGAGCCATATCGGAGCTGCTAAACCGCTTCGTCTGGCCAAAGTAAACAGCTTGTACAGAGTCTTTGTCGACTCCTTCGATTCCGGCCAGTTTTGCGGCCACGCTTGAGGCCCGCTTGGAGGACAGCTCATGGTTCGACTTGGGGTCTCCGTCGGTTGAGGCATAGCCAACAACGAGAAATTTGGCACCCTTGGAGGATTCTTTGAGAAGCTCTTTAAGTTTTGCCGTTTCCGCGGCGACGACTTCGGCGGAGCCGGATTCAAAGGGAACTTTGTGAATGGCGCGGGTCTTACCATCCCTGGAGATTTTTTCATAGGCCTTCTGCAAATCGGCTTCGCTCTCTCCCATGCCGCGAAGTTCGATAAAGACGGGGCGGACTTTGCGATCCAGCTTAATGGGTTCGTTGACAAGGAACGGCAACGTTAGCGCCGGAAAATCTCCGGCGGCAGGCTTGAGTTGATCTCCGTAGAGAGCTTGATCGAGGCCGGTCTGCAGCTTGTCGATTTCAGCATTGAGAGCGGATTTGGCGGCGCGGCAGGCTTCCCGCTCCGAATCGAGTTCCTCTTTCAGCCCTGCGACTTCAATCTTCAGCGCGGCTGCGTCGGAATTGGATGCCTCGGCAAGTTGTGCGGTGAGGGTTTGCTTCTCTGTCGCGAGAGCGCTCAAGCGACCTTCGAGCGACTCAAGCTCGCTCGCCAGTTCCTGCTTCGCGGCGTTCCATTTCGTTTTTTCCGCTTCGAGAGTGGCGGCGGCCTGACGGCTTTCGCGAAGGTTCATTGCCATTTCGGAGCGGCGGGAGGATTCCGCTTCGAGGCTTGCCTTAGCGCTTGCGAGTTCGGCTTCGAGAGCCGTGAGCTCACCTGCAGTGATGGGCACCGGATTGATCGTCGCTTCTTTTTCCGGCCCTGAGCATCCGCTGGGACTGAAGATCCAGACAGTGAAAAACAGCGCGGAAAATCCCGAGAGAACCGCGAAAACAGTCGCGCCGATGTCATTCCGAATCTTGAAACCTGCCATAGTGAAGAGGATCGAAGGTGTCGGTTATCGTGATGTGATTCGTGCTTCGGATTTTCGCCTAGCTTTTGCCGTTCAAGAGATACTGAAAAGCGAGAACGCCGGCGACGAGAAACGCGACCGCGATGATGAGTCCTAAAAAGATAGCCATGGCTAAATAGTAGACAAAGCCGACAGAATTGCCAGCGGGAAGATTAAAACTCTCTGGAGCAATTAGGTCAGGCAGGAACCGGTTCCCCGGCCTTTGTATCGTCCTTTTTCATCGCTTTCTTTTTCCGCTCATTAATCCAGACGATTACGCCCATGAGCATGAAGACCCCGAGAACGCCCCAGGAGGAATAAAGCGCTCCCCAAACCCCTTCGGTGAACCCGTAGCTGTGGAGACCGACGCCGAGGTTATTGACGCCCCACCAACTGAAGGTCGTGATGATCGCGAGAACGATCGCGTTCATGTGGATGCCAAGGTCCCGGATCCATCCGGCCATGCGGCCGTGCAGAATCACGAGAGTCCAGAGACAAATCATAAGTGCTCCGTTTTCTTTAGGATCCCAGCCCCAGAAACGGCCCCAACTGTAGTTCGCCCAGATCCCGCCGAGGACGGTGCCGACAAGGGCAAAGAAGAGGCAGAAACAGATCACGCCATAATTCATGCGGGTGAGGGTTTTGAAAAAGTCTTTCGCCTGTTTCCCCATCAGCATCATGACAAAGCGCCCCGTGAGATAGATGATTCCGATGATCGCGGCAACGAGTCCGGCGGCGTAGCCAATGTTGATGATCGTCACGTGGGTCGCGAGCCAGAAATTCGTGTCGAGGACCGCGACGAGCTGGGTGATCGTGTCGGTCGCTTCCTTCGCCTCGTACTTCATGGAAAGGAACATTCCCATGAGGCCGGAGAGGATTGCAACGAGGGTGCCGACTCCAAGACGGGTGAAATACTCAATGAGAAGACCGAGTAAAACCGCCGTCGCGGTGATAAAGATCACGGTGTCATACAAGTTCGTGATCGGAGGGCGCTGACGAATGATGCTACGCAAGGTGATGCCGTAGATGTTGAGGACGAGTCCCGCGATCGCGATGAGACTGGCGATAAGGATAAGCACTTTGCCCGTCTTACTCCCCGGCGTGAGCCAACTGAAAGCCATCACGACAAAGGCGATGATGAAACAAACGAGCGCGTTGTAGAAAGGCTTGTCGCGATACATCTGCACTTCGAGATCGGAATGCAGCCCCTCACCGCGAGGGTCGGAGATCGAATGCTGCCATTCGGCAAAATTCGTCAGCTCTGTGGCGAAGGCTTCGGGGCTCTCGTTCCGCGCATCGACGAGCACCTTGATCTTGCCGAGTTGTTCGCCGGCCCAGGGGCGCATTTCTTTACTGCCGAGTGCTCCGATCATGACATCGCTCGCAGAGAGCCAGACCTCATTGTCCGCTTCCTGCGGAGGGAAAAGGTTCAAGCCCCGTGCCGTGTTGGCGTGGAAAAAAAAGAGTCGCAGCGCGCCGGAGAACATGCGCTCATCTTCGGAAGTCCCGGGCTGCGAGCGGACCGCCTGGACGAGTTGGTCGAGGGTCATCTCCGGCATCCGCTCGAGCATTTCGACGACGTCGAGGCGCTTCGCGAGTTCGGTGAGTTCCTCGGGGAGGATGTTTTCGTTCACGAGAAGTTCACCCTGCCGGGCAAAGCCAAACTGACCGATGAGATATTCGAAAGAGCTGATGTTGCGCCCGAGGGTGAGGATCATCCCCTCGACCCGACCGAGTTCATACTGAGGATCTTTTTCGCTATCCTGATACTTCTTCTCTTTCTCCGCGAACTGAGCGCCCAGCTCCGCGAGCTTGGCGCGTCCGGCGAGAAGTTCGTTGTAGGAGTAGCGATCCCGCTTCGCTTTCGGAGAAACCCCGATTTGGACGACGGCGGCCGAGTCATCGACGATAAAGACGGGCATGTCCTTCGCGACATCTCCCCGGAAGAGCACATTCAGAAGCCACTCCGCATAGTGAAGTTTGTGATCGACACCATCGACGGTTTGGAAGGAGGCCGTCGTCTTCCCGCTAAACTGCATGAGGGTGAAGCGGGCGACCGAGTAGATCGGCTTTACCCGTCCGCCTTCCTGCACGAGGAGGTTTTCAAAAGTGTGGACGACCTCATCATCCCACGGCTCATAAGAGGGCAGTAATGACTTCGGAAGGTCGCGTGCCGAAACCAGTCCGGGGAGGGCAAAGGCGGAGAAAAGAAGAGCAAGGAGGAGACGTTTCATGACGAGGGGGCAGCAGAGGTTTTCTTGCGGGAACGGACGATAAAATCGATGAGCATGACGCAGAAGTGAATCCCGAGTCCGATCGTGGTGACGACGAGAGCCCAGAGCGGCCACTGGTCAGCGGGGTTGTTCGCGACGGCGAACTGCGAGAACATTTCACCGGGCTTCCCGTCGGGCGGACCGAAGGATTCCTGGAAGAAAGTGTAACCGACATAGCGCATCGGCTCGTTCATTTTGATTTCGAGAGAGGTCTCCTGCGCTTCGCTGAAACGGGTGACGCGACTTTCGAAATTCCGCGCCGTGCTCACGCCGGGGTGGCGCTCGAAGATGAACTCGTCGAGTCGGACCTCGAAGGGAACGTGCCAGGATTTCTTCGCGAGCATCGCCCCGTAGTTTTTGCCATCGACCGTGAACTGGAAAGGCATCGGATCTTCCTTCGGATCAAAGCGGTAGGAGCCGGCCCAGAGGATCGCCTCGGCGTTTTCCCCTTCACCATCGGGATCGAAGGCGACGTAGGCACCGGGGAGATTCTGCTCGGCTTCCTTCGCGGTCTCCTGGGGCGCGAGTTTGAACCCATCGATCTCCTTGCCGGTCGCGTCGGAGGCACCGTTCGCGGTCACGGGGATCGGGGTCGCGTTCTTCGTGAATCCGTTAATGATCACATCGAAGGGGAGGCCGTCGGCATCGTAGCTCCGCTGCTCATCGACGCGGATGCTCTGCAACTCGTCGGAGGGAAGGATCCACGCCTGCTTCGCCTGACCATTTTCATCGAGCGGAAAAACCTCAAGCTGCCAGTTGCGGTAGCTCTCGACACGGTTTGAGGACATCCCCGGATAGAGCGCCATGTAGCCATCGGTGCCAAAGGCCCACGTCACAAAGCCACCGGCGAGGAGCATGAGCATGCCGAAGTGCGAAATGAGAGGGCCGAGACCTTTCCATCGTTTTCTCACCTTCACGAGTGCGCCGAGCGTCATGTTCACAAAGAGAACGAGCATGAGAAGCAATCCTCCCGGCAGAAGCACGGGGATGCCGAAGATCTTGTCGGTGAAAAAGAAGGAATGGAAATACTTCACCTTCGCGGCGTAAAGCCCCTGATCGACCTGCGCAAGCGTGCCGAGGAGGGTCACGATCGTCATGAGAACAAAGATCGCAGTCGCGACTTTGAACGAGGTGAAGAACTGGTAAAGAAGCTTCGGCCAGTTGGAGGGGGACCAGTCGATGGGTTTGCTTGCCATGGTATGAAAGGTTACGCGGGGGATTAGTTCAGCGATACGTCGAGGGAGGACGTGAAGACATCAAAAGCGTCGGCGTTTTCACCAACAAGCGTTTTCGGGCCGGTCATTTTGACAAAAACAGCTCCCGCATCGGAGGCGAGGATAAGTCCGAGGAGGCGATAATCTTTCATCACCTCGGTGGAACCCATCCCGGGAGAGAAGTCGCCTTCGACATCGAGAAAAGTCGCGGGCTGACCGAAAAGGGGCTTCTTCGGAAGGGCGTTAATTTCCTCTTCGGTGAGAGAATCCGCTCCCATCTGGCCGAGCCAGCGATTGACGTTTGCGACGAGGCCGCCACCGGCACCGGGGAGGCGGGCGACGTAGCATTCGCCCTCGCCATTTTCGCCGAAGGCGAGATTCACGTCCCGCATCATCGAGCCATCCTGCTTTTCCCAGCCTTCCGGCGTCGTGTAAATCAGTTCGGGCGCGCTGGAGGCCGCAGGGGCGGATTCGGTCGAAGCGGCGGCGTCGCGTTTCTGATAGCGGAAACGCTCGGCGCTGGAATCGACGAGGCGGAATGACTGCTGCGACTCGGGAAGTTCCCGGGTCACGATGTTGGTCCCGGTCGGACCGGAATCACGGCAGCTTGTTGCGAGCAGGGCCGCGACGAGAAAAAATGGGAGAGTGAAAGAAAGTCTCATGTGAATAACCAGCGATCAATACGACAGCTATACCTGCAAATGTGTTAGAAAAAAGCCCTCATCGCGCGACTTTCCGATGCCGGTGATGTTCCTGCTATTCGGCCTTGGGTTCCGCCTTCGGGGCCGGAGGCGTGTCCGCTTTCTTCGCGGGAGCGGGAGTTGCGGCTGGCGCGGGTTTGGCCTCCGGCTTCGGAGCGGGAGGCGTGTCGGCGGCAGGCTTGGGCTGAGCAGCCGGGGTCGTCGGCTTCGGAGCAGGCTTGGCCTCCGGCTTCGGAGCGGGCGTGGCTGGCTTCGTCTCCGGCTTAGGAGTCGCCGGGGTTGAGGGTGCCGCCGCTTTCGCAGGAGGAGTCGCAGGTTTTGCCGCCGGCGTGGCGGGTTTAGGCTCAGGTTTCTTCGCCGGCGCGGCTGCTGCGGGAGTCGCGGCAGGGGTCGTAGGAGCCGGTTTCGCCTCAGCTTTCTTCGGCTCAGCAGGTTTTGCAGCGGGAGTCGCGGCCGGCTTCGGCTCCTCTTTCTTTTCCGGTGCGGGGGCCGGGGCAGGTTTTGCCGCTTCAGCGGGCTTCGCCTCCTCGACGGGAGCGACAGCCGGGGTCACGGCAGCCAGTTCCACTCCGGTGTTGATTTCCAAATTCACACTCCGCTCAAAGGATCGCGCCTCGCCGGGTTCGACGTTCGTCTGCCAGACATAGAGCTTCTTGAGATTAGGAAGCCCTGACAGCGTTGCGAAAATACCATTACCGACCTTGGTCCCGTAAAGATTGAGGTATTCGAGACCGGTGAGCGACCCGAGTTGCGCGATTCCTTCATCGCCGATCTCGGTGTTCTCAAGATGGAGTCGTTCGAGGGCGCGCATTTTGCCGACTGTTTCCATGCCGGCGTCCGTGACCTGGCTGCGGGCGAGGTCAAGCCAGACGATGCGATCCGCGACCGGCTCCAGCATCGCGAGCTGGTCGTCGCCGAATTCCTTCGCCGCGTTGATGACATTGATGCGGAGACGGTCATCTTCCGCCGAGATTGGCATGACGGAGAAATGATACTTTGCCGCCGCGTCATTCACTTCGTCCATGCGGAGTTGCTGATCTTCCGGCGTGAGAGTGTCCCAAACCGAATCGTAGGTGGCAATCGCGATGTCGGCGACTTCCTCAGCGCCTTTCAGTCCGGCTTTCACTGCAAGCGCGGTCGCTTCAATTGACGGATCGTCGCCGAGGGAAGCGATCGTCCCCTCAGTATCGGCTCCGGATTGAATCCAGAGACTGAGCAACTCGATCTCGTCCGGTGTGAGCGGCTCGCCTTTCGTGGGCATAAATTCGTCGTGATCACTCGGGAGGAGGACGCGGACCATCATCTCGGACTGCTCGGCATCGCCCGGGACCACCGTTGGAAAATCGGACCCCTCGGCACCGGCGAGGAGAAGCTCGTGGGTGTCCATGCGGAGCTTCCCTTTCACCTTGTTTTCGTTGTGACACTCGGTGCATTTCCCTTCGAGAATCGGGACGACGAAATCCGTGTAGACGATGCGATCCCCGAGCGGGATCTCAGCGACTTCCTCTTCCGCTGCTTCGACAACGGCGACTTTGTCCGCATCACTGTGAGTCTCCAACCCGAGAAGCAGGAAAGGCTTCAGGGGCTCCGGAGCATGCTCGACGAGGTAGTCGCCCTCATGAACCATCGCGCCGCCAAAGTGACCGCTCGCCATCGCCGTGCCGACGGCGGCGAACGCCGCAAGCATCGAGAGAAAAGCCTGGTTTTTCAGCGAGAAAAAGACCGCGAAAAAAGTGGTCACAACAACCGCGAGGCCGAAGTAAAGATGGAAGTCCATCGCTCTTCCGGCGAACCCTTCGACGCTCATGAGCAGATAGCCCACCAGCGTCGCCCCGATCGCGCCGATGAAGGCGATCCAGTGAACAAAAGGCAGACTCGCCCGGAGGTGGGAGAAAGCAGTGAGGCGCGAAAGGATCTCCATGACCGCTCCCAGGAAAATCACCCCGATCGGCAGGTGGACGATGAGGATGTGGAAGCGTCCGATGAAATTCATGATCCCACCGCCGTCACCTTCACTGTTCCGGTAGGCGAACCACATCGCGGCGAGAAGAACCAGCCAGACGATTCCGAGGAAAAGGGCCAACTTGAGGCCTTTCGGCTTGGGGCTTTGATGTTTCACAAACGTGCTCATAGCTGTTAGGTTCGTTCCGGTCTTTTCGCGGGTCAATCGCGTGTTAACGCCCAGTTTTTTGCAGTAAGAACCGTAATGAAACGAGGTGACGCCGCCATTTGTTGCTCATTTGAAAGAAATCAGGGCCTGACCTCGTAGAAGGGGAAAGACATTGCGGCGGCTTGAATTTCGTCGTAAACAAGCGGCCGGCGCCACTTCCGGCCCGTCTATTTTTTGCGATGAGTGACATTCTGAATACTGGGAAGCACCTCTATTTCATGGGGATTTGTGGAACCGCGATGGGATCTGTCGCTGCTGCGTTTCGCGACGCCGGCTATAAGGTCACCGGCTCTGACGCACAGGTCTATGACCCGATGAAGTCCTTTCTCGAAAGTCGGGGCATCGAAATCCTCAACGGTTACAAGGCGGAAAACCTCAGCGATGACGTCGACTTGTTTGTCATCGGCAACGCCCAGAGCCGAGGGAACCCCGAGGTCGAGGAAGTCATGCGTCGCAAGCTGCATTACATCTCGCTGCCGGAATTGCTTCGCGATCAGGTCCTCCGCGGAAAACGGAATTTCGTCGTCACAGGGACGCATGGGAAAACGACAACCTCCTCGCTTCTTGCGTGGATTTTTGAATCCGCCGGAAAGAGCCCCGGTTTTGTGATCGGAGGCATCCCCGGCAATCTCGGGCAGGGGGCTCGTTTTAACGATTCCGAAATCAACGTCCTCGAAGGCGACGAGTATGACTCCGCCTTTTTCGACAAGCGCTCCAAGTTCATCCACTACCTCCCCGAAGTTGCGATCGTGAACAATATTGAGTTCGATCACGCCGATATTTTCGACGACCTCAAGGCGATCAAACGCACCTTTGGGCACATGGTCCGCCTCGTTCCGGAAAACGGTCTCGTGCTCCTCAACGGCGATGATCAAAATTGCCTCGATGTCTTTGCCGCGCAGGGCCATTCCCCGATGAAGCGCGTCGGCTTCGCCGAAGATTGCGAAGCCCGTATCACTGCGGTCGATTACGCACCGGACTCGACTGCTTTTGAACTGGAAGGAGAGTCATATCGCATCCCGCTCAACGGCGAGTTCAATGTCCGTAACGCCGCCATGGCGATCACCGCCGCCCGCTTCGGTGGGGTCACGCCCGATCAGATCCGCGAAGCACTCACCGGCTTCACGGGGATCAAACGCCGCCAGGAAGTTCGCGGGGTGACCGGTCGAAACATCACCGTGATCGATGACTTCGGGCATCACCCCACCGCGATCCGCGAAGCGATCACCGGCCTCCGCCGGAAATACGAAGGCGCGAGGATGTGGGCCATCTTTGAGCCGCGCTCAAACACGACCCGCCGGAACATTTTCCAGGAAGCCCTCCCTGAAGCCCTCGGCCAGGCCGACGCCGTCTGTATCGCCGCCGTCGCGAGAGCCGATCAACTCGAAGCCGGCGAGCGACTCGACACCGACCTCATGATGGAGACCCTTCGCGCCGGAGGAAAGCCCGCCTACTACGAGCCCGACGTCGATGCCATCGTCGCGCGTCTCAAGAGCGAAGCCAAAGACGACGATGTCATCCTTGTCTTCAGCAACGGTGGGTTTGGTGGGATTCATGAGAAGCTGCTGAGTGTTCTATAATCTCTGTTATTGAGCGTATTTTTGGGGTAGCTTTCAGCCCGATGTTTCACGCTCTTCATTCACTCCTCATTCGCAGCGTTGCGTTGATGTGGGTTCTGCTCAGTGCCCCGACGATTCTGCCAGCTCAAGCGGCAGAGAGTTCCCTTCCCGGGATCGGCCGGGATGAAATTCTTTCCCTCGATATCTCGGTCCAGGTTCTGCGAACCGGGCAGCTCGAGATTGAGCAGGATTTTGTGCTCTTGCTGGGGAAAGAGGGCAACATCAAGCGTGGTCCGATTCTCTCCTACTTGACGGCCTACCGAGGTTTTGGAAATCTAGTTCTCAATCATAAGATGCAAGTCAAAGAGGTGCTTCGGGATGGAAAGCCTGAGCCTTTCAAAGTGGAAGAATACGACGGCATCATGAGAATCGTGTGCGGAGAAAGTGATGTCCTCCTCGAGCCGGGTGAGCATCGCTACATCGTGCGCTTTGTCCGCAACGGTGACTGGACCTATCGTGATGGAATGGCGCATTGGGCCTACGAGATTAGCGAGCCTTTCAAATCTTTCCCCATCAGGGAAATCACGTTTCGGATGCAACTCCCCGAAGCTGTTGATCTGGAATATTATTCGCTGGGCTTGAGCGGAAGCCTCTCGAATGGAACCGGCTATGAGACAACCGAGACTTCGGGCGGGGTGACGATTCGAACGACGGCTCCATTGCGGCAAGAGTCCTATATGTTCGTGAACGCCTCTTGGAAATCCCATAGTTTCGCGACGCAGAGCCAGTGGTTTGAAATCATGAAGCAGCATCCGAAGTTACCGATCACTGGCTTTTTGGCGATACTGCTCTCCGGTTCGCTCGTGATTCTTATCGCTCGGATTGTGAAGAACCATCAAGCACGTGCTGTTTCTTCTGCCTAGCCCCGGAGATTCACATCTCTTCACCATGGCCTTTTCAAAGTTTAGAATTTTCCCGCATTCCCGCTCCGCTCGCAAAAGTAGTGATCTTGCCCGCCCTCCAGGGTCTTTTGTGCACTTCGGCGCAAAGCGGACTGATTCCTTTTCGATCAGGACGATCAACTATGATGCTTTGAAGATTGAGTTGATCGAGAACGACTCTATTCACAGCACTGCGCGCGGAGTTCCCGAAGAGGTGAACTGGCACGAAATGAGCGGTCTTCATGTCGTTGAAGAGTTGTCGCAAGTCGCTCAGATTTTCGATATTCCATCATTGCTCGTGGAAGATGTTCTCAACACCGGAGCGCGCCCGAAACTTGAGAAGCGCGATGACCTGATCTTTGTCGTCACCAAAATGGTTACCTTTGATTCGGAGCTACAGGAAATTGATATCCAGCAGTTCTCTCTCGTGCTCCTTCCTGACAATGTCCTCCTCTCTTTTCTCGAGGGTCCGACGACCGCATTTGATCCTGTCATTGCCCGAATCAAGACCGGTTCCGGCGGTCGAATCCGGAACAAAGGCGGTGACTATCTGCTCTGGGCGCTTCTGGATGTGGTGGTGGATCATTACCTTTTCGTTCTCGATCAACTTGAGGATTTGATCCTTCAACTGGAGACCCGAATGCAGGAGGATGAGGGGAGTGTTTCGACGGAGGAACTCTATGCGCTCAAGCGTGAAATCGGGATCCTCTACCGTGCGATGCGTCCCGTCAGGGAAATCTCAAGCGGACTCTGCCGCTCCATTTCGCCGTTGCTCGACGAAGAAACCCGCCCCTATTTCGTTGATTTGAATGATCACGCACTGCTGGCGCTGGAGACGGTCGACCACCTTCGCGAGGGTGCTTCCGGGCTTCGGGATTTTTATCTTTCGACAGTGAGTAATCGCATGAACGAGGTCATGAAAGTGCTGACTTGTTTTTCAACGGTCTTCCTGCCGCTCACCTTCATCGCCGGCATCTACGGGATGAATTTCGAGCACATGCCCGAGCTCCAATGGAAATGGGGTTATGCCGCCGTATGGGCTTTTTTCGTGGTGAGCGCTTCGGTGATGATTTTGCTCTTTGTTAGGAAACGCTGGCTTTAGTCAAGGCGCTTCCTGAGAAGCTCGGCGTGCTGCTCCCGGATGTCCTGGAAGGACGAATTGTTTCCTAGGTTCTCAATTTCCATGGTGGTTTTATGGAGATCGTAAAGTTCGACTGAAACGAGAGCGTCGCTCTTCACGTCGCGCCATTCGGTGTAGCGGTAGTGGGTTGTCCGGATTGAGAAGCCTCTCGCACCACCGCGTGAGTATTCGCTGAAGGCGGCGTCGCGAGCACCGCTTTCCGGATCAGAGAGAACGTCAGCGAAGCTGTCTCCTTCGAGATGGTCGGGCAAATCGAGACCCGCCACCTCTGCCAGGGTCGGGAAAAGATCGACTAGTTCGACGAGTGCTTCAGTATTTTTTCCTTTCACTACGCCGGGGCCTGAAAAAATGAGGGGAACGCGCGTCGCGATTTCGAAGGTGCTGTGCTTTGACCAAAGCGCCTGATCACCGAGGTGGTAGCCATGATCCGAGGTGAAGACGACGATGGTGTTCCCGCTTTCCCCGACCTCTTTCAGCGCCGCGAGCAGTTGTCCCGTAAGCCGGTCGATATAGCTGACGCAGGCGAGGTAGGCATGGCGGGCCTCGCGTTGCGCCTGTTCGGAGATTTCCCCCTCTGTCGGAAATCCACCGAAGCTGCGGAGGTAGCTTGACGGGTGAAAAGTGTGCTTCCCGGGTGCACCGCCGGGCTGTTCAGGAAAAGGGGAGAGGGGGATTTTGATATTGGAATAGAGATTCCAATCGCGCTTCGGTGCATTGAACGGCGAGTGCGGTTTATGATAGCCGACCATGAGAAAAAACGGTTCTTCTCCCTTGGCGCGAAGGCGAAGTTCCCCGATCGCTTTCTCGGTCGTCACTCCATCCTCGTAAGCCGTGTCGGGAACGTCGGCAGATTCGAACAACTGATTGGTTTTGTTCTCCGCTACACTTCGATTGATGATGGGATGCTTACCACGGCTTTCGGGACGGGCGTAGTGGAGTGGAGGCGGGTCAAAATGCGGTTGCGACCACGACTCCGGATCGTCCTGTCCGTTGTGAAGAATTTTCCCGAAGCTGGCGGTGTGATAGCCGTGGTTCTTAAAATGCTGCGGCAATGAGGTGATGTCAGGATGGCTCACTCTGAAAGTCAGATCCGAGTTCGTCTTGCCGAGATTCCCCGGAAGCAGTCCTGAAAGGAGGCTGTTTCGTGAAGGCCAGCAGACCGCCTTCTGGCAGTAGGCCCGATCAAAGCGCAGGCCGGAAGCAGCGAGCGAATCAAGGTTCGGGGTGATCGCAATTTCTGACCCGTAGCAACCCAGTTCGTTCCGGAGATCGTCGGCGATGATGAAGAGGATGTTTGGCTTTTCATTCGCGACAGAATATCCTGACAAAGCCATGAAAATAGCCATTAAAAGCCGGGCTAAACAGGGTTGGGTCAAGGACATGACAGGGTTAGGTCAGGTGCGAAGTAGTAGTCAGGGTTTAAGGTGGGTCGCAAAAAACAGGTCGAGGACGTCGAGTGCTTCATCGAAGAATTTTTGCTTCGTCAAGAAAGGGTGAGGTGCTGTTTCTAAAATATGCAATCCGGTGGGAATCCCGAGCTGCTCTAAATCGAGGCGCATCTCGTCGGCGTGGGTGCTTGGGTCGTCTAACTCGCCGGTGAGGTATAAAATGGGAGGATCGTTTGCGTCGAGGTGGTGGCGCGGCGAGGCGAGTTGGTAGGTCTCGGGAACTTCCACCTGCGTGCCGCCGAGAAACTGCGGGTAGAAGGCGGCGTTCGGATCGAGGGAGCGAAGGCGGATGCGATCGGTCTCGAGATCGGACTGCGCGCCCATGGGGGCGGCGGCCTGGATTGTGCTGGAGAAATCAGCGTTTCCACCGTCGCCTTCGAGTTCGGCGACGTCGCCGGAAGTCGCGAGAAGGTTGGCGAGATGTCCGCCGGCGGAGGAACCGGTCGCGCCGATAAAATCAGGATCGATGCCGTAGGTTTCCGCGTTGGCTCTCATCCAGCGCACGGCGGCTTTGCAGTCTTCGATTTGAGCGGGAAAGGGAAGCTCGCCGGAGAGTCGATAGGAGATCGTCGCAGTGACAAAGCCACGCGTCCCGAGGGCCTTGGCGATGTGGGCGTGATTGAGCCGCTCACCTTTCCACCACGCTCCGCCGTGGATGCAAATGATCGCGGGGAGTTTGCCCTCGACGCCCTTGGGACGAAAGAGGTCGAGCTTCATCTCACGCTCGCCATAGGTTGCGTAGACGAGGTCGGGGTGTGACTCAAGAGCCTGATTGATCTCCGCACCAATTTGAGTTCGGGGCAGAGAGTTCCAGTCTTCCTCTGCGGCGAGCGAAAGGGGAAGAGTGCAGAGAAGAAAGGCCGTAAGAAAGCGGAAATGTTGCATAGCGGTTCACCAGATTACTCCGTATGAAACCGCGATTACCCGATCTTTCTGATCTTTTTCGGGGTCATTCCCCCTTGGGACTACTTCCTGATAAACTTGTCGCCACGCAGGACGGTCACTTCCACGAGCCAGGCGATGACGGAGTAGTCCTCAAAGTATTCGTCAGAAAGATCGTCCATGATCGCATCAGCAGCCTCTTTCGCGACGAGCGTTTCGATCTTGATGTTCCGCCCGCCCCAGTCGCTCGCGTGTCTGCCGCTCGATCCTTCGCCCTCGACTTTGGTCATGGTGTGACCGGTTGCGCCGTGTTTGTGAATCAACTCGATAACTTCGTCCTTGAGAAGGCTTTCGATAATGATGGTAACTTTTATCAGTGGGACTTTCATTTCATGATGCCCTCAAGGTATTGGGCGAAAGACAAAAAGGTGGGGATTCCGATCGCCAAATTAAACGGAAAAGTTATTCCGAGGGCAAGTGTCAGATAAATTCCCGGACTCGCTTTAGGCAGGGCGATGCGAACCGCAGCGGGTGCGGCAATGTAAGAGGCGCTGCCGACCATGGCGCCGAAGACGGCAGCGCCGCCGGGTGACATGCCGAAAAGAATCCCGCCAAATGTGCCGATGAGACCGTGGAAGAGTGGGAGGACGCAGCCAACGACGATAAGGCGCCATCCTGCTTTCTTCGCGTCAATGATGCGGCGTCCTGCGACCATGCCGAGTTCGAGAAGAAAGATGCAGAGAATACCTTTAAACGGAGCGATGAAAAACGGGGCGACTGATTCGATTTTGCCCGCGCCGCAGACCGCTCCGATGACCATGCCGCCAATCAGGAGAAAGATGCTTTTTCCGGCGAGGACCTCGTGGAGGGCCGCCTTGATGCCTCCACCGCGTGTTTGCCGGGCAAGGAGAAGTCCGACAATAATACCGGGAACTTCGAGGATTGCGACGAGCGCAGGGAGGTAGCCGTCGGCGGGGATGCCGGCGAATTTCGAGGCTTCGATCGCGGCGAGGAAGGTCACCGCTGAAACGGATCCGTAGTGCGCGGCCGAGGCCGCCGCATCGATGCGACCGAGGCGACCGAAGTATTTGAGCACAAAGAAGGCCGAGATCGGCGTGATGATTCCGAGAATCAGGGTGATGCTGATCGGCCCGACCAACTCCGCTGCCGGAGTTTCAGAAATCGCGACACCGCCCTTGAGACCAATCGCGAAAAGGAGGTAGATCGAAAGTGCCTGATAGATCGCATCAGGGATTTCGAGATCGCTTTTCACCCATCGCGCGACCATGCCGAGGGCGAACGCGAGAACGATCGGAGAGACGAGATTTTGAACAAGCAAGTCCATGAGAAGCCGATTCTTAGGCCCGCCTCAGAAGTTATGCAAAATAAAACCGGTCATGAATAGCACCCTTTTATGCTCGCAAATAAATCAGAAATACTGGGCAATCTTTTCACGAGCCGGAGTATTCCAGTGAAACCCTATGTTGAACGATTCCACAGATGAGCGCTACGAGCAGTTCGTCTCGCTCTTTACCCGACACGAACCGGGCTTGCGAGCCTTCGTGCGTTCGCTCGTGTTTTCGTGGGATGATGCGAACGAGGTCATGCAAAACACCGGTCTCGTGCTCTGGCGAAAGTTTGACTCCTTCGATCAGAAAACCGACTTCATGCGTTGGGCTTGCGTTGTCGCCCGCTTCGAGGTTCTCGCGTGGCGACGGGACAAAGCGCGTGACCGTCATGTCTTTGACGAGGATTTGGTCAACCTGCTCGCAGAGGAAGCGGCTGAAGAGCACGAGGTGCTGGCAAATGAGCGCCGTGCTCTTGAATTTTGTCTCCGGAAACTGTCTGAAAAGCAGCGCCGCATTGTCATTGCCGCCTACGAGCCTGGCGTCAGATTGAATCAGGTCGCGGCGGCGCTCGGAAAATCGGCGACGGCCTTTTATAAAACCCTGAACCGGGCGAGGGGTGGGCTCCTCAAGTGTATCGAGGGTCAGGTCATCGCCGAAAAAGGAGATCGCGCATGAACCGGGAAGTATTTGACGAGATTTGTCAGCGTTGGCTCAATGGGGAGCTGAGTGATGAGCAATTTGCTGCGCTTCAGGAATCACTGCGGGAGAAGCCGGAGTTTCGTCGCGAGTTTATTCGTCTCGCCAATCTCGATTCCGGGCTGCGTGATCTGGCGATGGTCGAGGACGTCGCGCCGGAGGTGACTCTCTTCCCCGCGGCGAAAACCTTGCGGGCCGGTTTCCTCGCGATGGCGGCTGCTTTGGCGTTACTGGCCGTTTCCGTGGCACTCTTTCTTAAGCAACCGACCGCCGATTCTGTCGCGGGGGACGCGCCGCGCACGATGGGGGTCGCCGTCGTCACTGCTGAGGCGAATGCGGTGTGGGAGGAAAACGGGCAGGCGATCCGCAAAGGAGCCCCGCTCGAGCCGGGCGTCTTGCGGTTGGAATCCGGGCTCGCGCAGATCGACTTTTTTGGCGGCGCTTCGATCAGTCTTTCCGGACCGGCTGAAATCGAATTGGTAACGAGGGACAAGGCAGTTTTAAATCACGGGCGTCTCAAGGCCGAGGTGCCCCCGGCGGCGCGGGGCTTTGAAATTTTGACCGGAGACGTTGTCCTCGAAGATTTGGGGACGACCTTCGGTCTCGCCGTTGATGAGAATGTTGGGGCGAATTTGATCGTGTTTGACGGAGAAGTCGTCGCGACCGGGCGGGATGGAAAACCGATGTCACTTACTAATGGTCAATCGGCGAGTCTCATCAACGGCGAGACAAAACGTCAGCCCCCGAGCGAGGTGGGTGATTTCCCTGACATTGAAGACGTCTTCGCCGGTTCCGGAAATCGCGAGGATCTTCGCTACGCGAACTGGAAAGAAGCCAGTCTCGAACTGCGGCAGGATCCGCGATTGATCGCCTACTATGATTTCGAAAATCTGACCCCGGTTTCGCGCCGCCTCAAAAATAGAGCGGTGTCAGGGTCGGAGCTCGATGGAGGGATCGTCGGGGCACGAGTCGCCGAAGGACGCTGGGGCGACAAGACCGCGCTCGACTTCCGGCTCGAAGGTGACCGGGTTCGGTTTGATATTCCCGGTGAGTTCGATGGACTGACGCTCTTCGCGTGGGTGCGGATCGATGCGCTGGACCGTCATTTGAATTCTCTTTTTGTGACCGACTATTTCGATGAGTACGAAGTTCACTGGCAGCTTTCGGGAAAAGGGGCGCTCCACTTTGCGACCAGCCCTGAAGGTCCTGAAGATATCCAAGAGCATAACCGTCGCTACTACTCCGATGTCTTTTGGGATCCTGGAAAAAGCGGGCAGTGGTTTCATCTCGCGACGACGGTGCGGATGGGCGTCGGTGGTGTGACGCATTATGTCAACGGAGAGGCTGTCGGTTTCAGTGGTGGGACGCAGATGCACAAGCCGCTTGCGCGTCTTCGCATCGGCGAGGCGGACCTCAGTAACTGGAGTGATCCCATTTGGGAAACGGCCCTGAGAACGCTGAACGGGCGCATTGACGAATTTGCTATTTTTCAAGAACCGCTCTCTGCCGAAGAAATTCGGATGATTTACGAAAACGGAAAACCATGAAGTTCACTCCACTTTTTCTCTTCCTCACTTTTCCGACGCTTCTCCTTGCTGGCGAAATCAGCGAGGGCGAAAAGCTTTTTGCTCTCCAGGTGAAGCCGCTTTTCGCTGAAAAATGTAATGCCTGTCACGGCGACGAGCCGGACAAGCTCAAAGGTGATTTCGACATGCGCACCCGTGAGGCGATGCTCAAGGGTGGCGACTACTTTGCGGAGGAAGTTCTCATGCCGGGGAAAGGGGAGGAGAGTTTTCTCTATATCACGACGACCCGAACCGAGGTCGATTACGAGATGCCGCCGAAGGCGGCGGACCAACTCAGTGAAGAGCAGCAGTGGTGGATTCGAGACTGGATCAATGAAGGCGCGCCCTGGCCCGATGATGAGCGCGTCCATCTCATTCAGGAAAAATATTCGGAAGGAGTCCAGATGGAACTTTCCGAAGCGCTCTCCGAAGACTGGCAGAACCGCCGCTATAAGTCGGAGGACCTCTGGGCTTATCAAACCCTGACGAAACCAGAAGTTCCGTCGGCTGACCTGACAGGGTTAGATGCCGGACTTAACCCTGTTGACTCATTCATTGGCGCAAAGCTGAGCGAGATGGGGCTGGAGGCAGCGGCGGAAGCGGAACCGGGTATTTTGATTCGCCGGGCGACCTTTGACCTGCTTGGACTGCCGCCGACCCCCTTGGAGGTGAATGAGTTTCTTGCGGCCTGGGAGGATGATGCAACGGCGGCTTGGAGTGCTCTCATTGACCGGCTGCTTTCAAGCCCGCACTACGGCGAGCAGTGGGGGCGTCACTGGCTCGATGTCGTTCGCTATGCGGACAGTTCCGGTTTTGCGAATGATTACGAGCGACCGAATACCTGGCGTTATCGCGACTATGTGATCCGCTCTTTTAACGAAGGAAAACCCTATGACCAATTCGTCCGCGAGCAGATCGCGGGGGATGAGATCACGAATCGCGAAGATCCCGAGGCGCTCGTCGCGACCGGATTTCTCCGCATGGGTGCATGGGAGCACACGGGGATGAGCGTCGCGAAAGTGACCCGCCAGCTTTTCCTCGACGATGTCACGGACTCGGTCGGGCAGGTCTTTCTCGCTCATGCCTTGCAGTGCGCGAAATGCCACGATCACAAATTCGACCCCATCCCGACCCGCGACTTCTATTCGATGCAGGCGATCTTCGCGACGACTCAATTTGCCGAGGTCGAGACCGAATGGCTCCCGGAGGAGAATCGTAACGGGATGAAAGAAGACCGGGCGCTTCATCAGAAGCGAATCGTCGATAACAACGAGCGGAAGGCGATGCTGAAAGAACGGCAGGAGTTTTACGAAGCGAAGTGGTTTGAGAAAAAAGGCCTTCCTTACAAAACCGTCGCCGAGGCAAAGAAGGCTGGATTGAAAAAGGATCAGCTCCCCGAGGGATCACTTTTTGAAAAGCCGGAGGAGTTTGCGCTCGGTCCGATCAGCAGCAAGTGGTCGAACCGTTTCAGTTGGGAAAATGACCGCTATGAGCCGGTCGCCTACACTGTCTACAACGGCAAAACGATCAAGCCAAAGGGGAACTACGGTCGCATTGCGATGCCGGCGGATCCGATGAAGGGAGGCGAGATCGAGCAGACCGCGATCCTCGGGGGAGGGGACACCTTTTCACCGACTGATCCCGTCAAACCGGCGGTGCTCAGTGCTGTCCCCGGTGGGCTCGAATATGAAATCCCCGAAACGGTCGGGGGTCGTCGCACTGCTCTCGCGAACTGGATTGCTGACCCTGACAATACGCTCACTTCGCGGGTCATGGTGAACCGGGTCTGGCAGTATCACTTTGGAAAAGCGATTGCGGGGAATCCAAATAACTTCGGCGCCACAGGGAAGAAACCGACGCATCCGGAATTGCTCGACTGGCTCGCGGCTGAGTTTATCGAGCAGGGTTGGTCGGTGAAGGCGATGCATCGGATCATCATGCAATCGGCCGCCTATCGGCGCTCGACGATTTATTCCTCGCCCGGTTTTTTGGAGGAAAAAGATCCTCAAGGCATCAGCTACGCGACCTTTGCGCCGCGTCGTCTTTCGGCGGAGGAGTTACGGGATTCGATGCTGCTTGCCTCGGGAGAGTTGAATCGCGAAGCGGGTGGCATTCCGATTCGCCCTGACATGAACATGGAAGCCGCGTTGCAGCCGCGCATGATCATGGGGACCTTCGCTCCGAGCTACGTGCCGAATCCGAATCCAGAGCAGCGCAACCGGCGCACCGTGTATGCGCACAAGACGCGGGGACAGCGTGACCCGTTCCTTGAGGTCTTCAATCAGCCGACTCCGGATTTGTCCTGCGAAGCGCGGGATGCTTCGAATATCACCCCGCAGGTTTTCACGCTCTTTAACAGCGAAGAGTCGTTCGACCGTGCCATCGCGTTTGCAGATCGCGTTTTGAAAGATCGCGAGGGTCAGTCCGATGAGATGGCGGTCCGGCGTGCGTTCATGCTCGCCTATGGTCGTCAGCCTGTCGCCGGGGAAGTGGCCGCTGCGATCGGGCATTGGCAGGAGATGACCAAGGTTCAGGAGGGTATCGAGTTCGAGCCGCGTTCCTACCCCACTGAGATCACGCGTCGAGCAGCGGACGAGCGAACCGGTGAGTTGTTTTCCTTCGATGAAAAGCTCCGCGTCTACGAGGAGTATGTGCATGACCTCCAAGCTCACGAAGTCGATGCGCGGACCCGCGGGTTTGCTGATCTTTGCCTCGCGCTTCTGAACTCCAACGAATTTGTCTACATTTACTAACATTCTGACATGAAAACACGTCGCGATTTTATGTATGGACTCGGGTCCAGTATTGGAAGCATTGCTTTCACCTCGATGCTTGCCCGTCAGGCTCAGGCGTATCCCGGTCCGGGCGCGCAGGCGCTGCACTTTCCGAAGGCGAAGGCGAAGCACTGCATCTTTCTCTACATGGAAGGCGGTCCCTCCCACATGGACACCTTCGACCCGAAGCCGAAGCTGAAAGATTTGCACCTCAAAGAGTTCACTCGCGAAGGTGCCGAACAGTCGGCGATGTCGAGTGGGAAGCGCTACTACGTGCAGTCACCCTTCGATTTCATCAAGGCCGGCGAGAGTGGGGCCGATATGTGTACGCTCTGGGAGAATCTCAAGGATTGTGCTGATGACATGTGTTTCTACCGCGGGATGCAGGTAGACTCGGTGAACCATCCGACCGCGAACTATCAGGCCAACACCGGCAATCAGTTCGGGGGTGATCCCGGAATCGGAGCCTGGGTGAATTATGGCTTGGGTAGTGAAAACGAAGACCTTCCCGGTTTTGTCGTTTTACCGGAACTGGCGCAGCCGCAGGGCGGCTCCGCAAACTGGGGAAATGGCTACCTCCCGACGAGTTTTCAGGGGACGCCACTGCGGCCCAAAGGATCGCCGATTCTCGACATTCAACCACCGAAAGGAATCACGGCGGGACATCAACGGAAGAATCTCGATTTTCTCGCGAAGCTCAACGAGCGGCACGCGAGTTGGCACCCGGAGCACGACGATCTCGTCGCGCGGATGAAGAACTATGAACTCGCCTATCGGATGCAGACGGAAGTTCCAGAAGCGGTCAACATCGACGGGGAGTCCGAGAAGACGAAGGAAATGTATGGCATCGGTCAGGACCCCACTGATGAGGTTGGGCGACGCTGTCTCCTTGCGCGGAAGATGGTTGAAAAAGGCGTGCGCTTTGTGCAGCTCTATGTGAGTTCATGGGACTCACATGACTACATTGAGAAAGCGCACGGATCGCTTATTCCACGTGTCGATAAGCCGATTGCGGCTTTGATCAAAGACTTGAAAGATCGCGGCATGCTTGATGACACGCTCATCGTCTGGATGGGAGAGTTCGGCCGGACGCCCGACAATGGCGTGCGAAGCGGCGGGACGGCTTACGGTCGTGATCACAACCCTGATGCGATGACTGTCTGGATGGCCGGTGGTGGTTGTAAGGCAGGTCACACAATTGGAGCGACCGATGAGACTGGCGCCACGGCTGTGGAAAATGTCCATCATGTCCGCGACTTCCACGTAACGCTTCTGCGTATGTTAGGGCTTGATGATAATAAGTTGACTTACTTTCACGCGGGACGTTTTAAGCAATTATCTCAGTTCGGCGGAAGCGTGATCGAAGAGCTGATCGGGTGATCGAAGACGAAAGACTGATTTCGTTCGCTTCAGCTCAGCGGAACCGAAGATTGTTCACATCGAGGATGCGAGGTGTGTCGATAACCGGGGCGGTTGGAGCGCGTGTTTCAACAACCGGAGTTGCGTCTGATAGTTCACGCTGCCACACTGCCTGAAATTTTGTCGTTCCGTCAGGCTCGGCAAAACTCTGAGTGTGAACAAGTTTGAAGCCCTGGTCCGCGAATTCACGTGAGGTGCGGGCGAACTCCTTGGTCGATTGATTGACCCGATACTGCCACTGCCAGCGGTTCAAATCCGGAATCTTATCAAGGGCGATCCGAAATTCGACGGAGTCGCTTTCCTGCCGACCCTCTACCGCAGTGATCCAGTGACCTCGCTGCCAGAAACTCTCACTGTACCCCTGGTTTTTTAGGCGAATGTAGGTGTCGAGTGCGAGCGGTGTCATCCAGGCGGTGAATTCCCCGGTCGATTCCGGAGGTGCCGAAACGGTTTTCGTGTCGGGAAGGGGTTCTTCCGGTGAGGACGCCTCTGTTTCAGTATCGGAACTCGAACCTTCCGGTCCTTTTGGTAACTCGAGTTCTCCCGTTGCTGAAACCGGCTCGATAGAAATGTTCCGAGCGTCCTCTTTGATGCTGACGACTTCCTGCGGCGCGGCTTCCTCGACGGGCTTTGATTTGACGAAAAAAACCGCCATCGCTGCCATGAGCGACACGATTAGCAGCGGCATCACGACCGTCTTCGTCTCACGGTGATGCCGGTAAGACTGCTTAATGCCGGAAATGGGATATTTTTCGTACACCGGATGAGGAAGTTGTAGCCTGAAAATGCTTATAACAAAGCGACGGGCCAGTGGCAACACTCATTCGTTAAAATGGCGTAATTGGCACCCAAAACGGCGATTTTCAGCTTAGAGATCAAGGAGGGTTGATAGTCATCATTGATTGTATCGAGCAGAACTCGTCGAATGCGGGTAGGATGTCGAAACGATGGAATTTTGGCATTACCTACTTCTCGCTGTACTCGGAGTCATCGCGGGCACGCTGAATGTCCTCGCGGGAGGGGGCTCGCTCCTCACGCTACCTGCGATGGTTTTTCTCGGTCTCGACGGAGCGGTCGCGAATGGGACAAATCGTGTCGCGATTCTTGCGCAAAATGTAACAGCGGTCGGGGGCTTTCGCTCGCTCGGGTTCTCCGACATGAAGCTTAGTTTCTCGCTCGCACTTGCCGCTCTCCCCGGCGGAATCTGCGGAGCGCTCCTCGGCACGATGGTGCGAGGCGAACTCTTTAACCGGGTTCTCGGAGCGGTTCTCATCGGAGTGCTCATTCTCATGACGGTGCAACGGCTGCTGAAGGCGGGGAAGGATTCCGTGAGCGAGGTTGAACCGGATGCAGCTCCGAAAGGGAAACCGTCCCGTCGCCGACTTATCCTCGGACATCTTGCCATGGTCGTGGTCGGGTTTTACGGAGGTTTCATCCAGGCTGGAGTCGGTTTCCTCCTCATGGCGGCCCTACATCGCGTCCTCGGGCTCGATCTTGTCCGCGTAAATATGCACAAAGTATTCATCGTCGGATTCTTCACTCTTGCCGCGCTCATCATTTTCGCGTCACGCGGGCAAGTGCTCTGGATTCCCGGTCTCGCGCTCGCGATTGGAAATTCCATCGGAGGCTGGATCGGGTCGCAGCTCAGTGTCCTTAAGGGAGAAAACTGGATTCGTAACGCGCTCTACGTCGCGCTCTTCTTCATGGCGATCAAACTGCTATGGCCGGGTTGATCCCTCTAAGGAGGACGGATCCTCTCTTGCCACGTTCCTCTTTCCCACGCAGCATTCTCTTTCATGAACCGCAAGTCCTCTAGTGCTCGATTGCCACTTCTCGCTTTTCTCGGTCCCGGGCTCATGCTCGCGGCGACCGGGGTCGGGGCGGGGGATCTCGCGGGCGGTGCTTTTGCGGGCATGAATCTAGGCGTCGCGGTGCTCTGGGCGATTGTTCTCGGGGCGCTCTTTAAATATGTGATCACCGAAGGGCTTGCGCGTTGGCAACTCGCGACGGAAACGACGCTGCTTGAGGGTGCGGTTCTCCGCCTCGGTCCGGCGATTCGCTGGGGGTTTCTCATCTACCTGCTTCTTTGGTCCTTCGTCGTCGGGACCGCCCTGATCGGGGCTTGCGGCGTCGCGATGCACGCGCTTTTTCCAATTTTTGAAGAAGCCTCGACCGCGAAGATCGTTTTCGGCGTTCTCCATTCTCTCCTTGGTCTCGCTCTCGTCTGGATCGGTAGCTTTCGTTTTCTCGAAAGAACGATGGCCGTGCTCGTGTCGGTTATGATCGTCGTGGTTCTCGCGACTGGTGTTTCGGTAGGGACGGACTGGGGGGCGGTTCTGCGTGGCCTGACAATCCCACAAATTCCCGATCATCCTGAGGGTGTCGCCTGGACTCTCGCGCTCATGGGTGGCGTCGGCGGAACCCTCACCATACTTTGCTACGGCTATTGGATTCGTGAAAAGCACCGCTCCGGCCCGGAGGATCTTCGCATTTGTCGATGGGACCTTGGGATCGCCTATTTCCTCATGGCCCTTTTCGGCATCGCGATGGTGATCCTTTCTGACGGCCTCGAGCTCAGCGGCAAGGGCGCCACTCTCGTCGTCGATCTCGCTGATCGGATCGGGGAAAAGACTCACCCCTCTGTTGAGATTCTGTTTCTTGCCGGGGCCTGGGCAGCAGTGTTCAGCAGCCTCCTCGGGGTCTGGCAGGCAATTCCCTATCTCTTCGCGGATTTCTGGCATCTTCAGTCGAGCAGGAAATCGCTCTCTCCGGATCGGTTTGAACCCTATCAAGTCAACACACGAGGGAAGGCCTATCGCGGATACCTCGTTGCTTTGGCGCTCGTGCCGCTCCTCGGACTCGGCTACGATTTTCAATTGGTCCAAAAAGCCTACTCGGTTTTCGGAGCACTCGTCATGCCGATGGTCGCGCTGACTTTGCTCCTCCTGAACGGTCGCGCCGCCTGGGTCGGTCAGTCCCTGCGCAATCGATGGTGGACTTCGCTCACCCTCGTCATCATCATTGGATTTTTCGCCTGGGTCGGTCTTCCGAAGTTGCTGGCTACCCTTGGGCTGGGAAACTAGGAGCTTACGGAAACGCCTCGCGAAGTTGGCTGCGAAGATCCTGTGCGGTCTCGTGATATGCAGGATCATCAGCGAGATTGATCATTTCAATGTTGCTTTCCCCGTAATCATAGAGCTCCGAGAATGGAGCGTTACCGCTTTCGTCGCGCCATTCGGTGTAGCGATGGGTCGCGGTTCGAATCGAGTATCCCATGTAATCTCCTTTCGGGAACTGACTGAAGGCAGCGCCCTGTCCCCCAGCTCCGGGATTGGTAAGGTTCGCGTAGAAACTTTCGCCTTCCGCTCCTGGTTGGATTGGTAAACCCGCGAGCTGACTGAGCGTGGGATGGAGATCGACGAGTTCTACCAAAGCCATACTTTTTTCGCCTTCGGGTAAATGGGGCGCACTGATGATTAGAGGCACTCTCGTGTCGATTTCGAAATTGGTATGCTTCGCCCAGGCACCGAAATCGCCAAGCTTGTAGCCATGATCTGACCAGAGCACGACGATGGTATTCTCTCGCAGGTTGAGGGCTTCCAACTCATCGAGAAGCTGTCCGACTAGGGCGTCGACATAGCTGACACACGCGGCATAACCGTGGCGGAGGTGACGAGCTCGTCGAGGAGGCACCAATCCTTGAGCCTTTTCTAAATACTGATTCAACTCGTTAGGTCCGGGGCTCACGGCAAACGATGGTGCTCCTTTGGGTGGTCGCGGGAGAGGGGGTGGGGGTAGAAGATCTGGATCGTAGAGATCCCAGTATTTTTTCGGAGCGACAAAGGGAAGATGTGGTTTGGAAAAGCCGACGGCGAGGAAAAAGGGTTGCCCGGGACTGGAGGAATGAAGTTCCCGAAGCGTTTCGAGGGCCGCTTGAGCAGTCGCGCCATCAGCTGGGATATGATCGGCAACCTCGGGAGCTTCGGTGGCGAAACCTCGCACGAAGTGATGCTTCCATTGATCAGGATTGCCGGGGTCGCGTTTCACATTCTGCAGGAATTTGTCATTGGACGTCAAAAAGTGTTCCCTCGCGGCCTTCATTCCCTCCGGCGAGAAATAGTATTGAGGACTCGCGGCCCAGCGCTCCACCGACCATGACTCGGGATCCTGGAAAGAGTTGCCCACGTAGGCGGTCTTCCATGCCCCATGGTAGATCTTTCCGAATGACTGAGTGAAGTAGCCGTGGTCTTTAAAATGCTGCGGTAGGGTAACGACTTCGGGGACGATCTTACGGAAGAGGTTCGATTTGCCCTCGAAAGTGTCGGGCCGCAATCCACTCAGTAGACTGGCTCGCGAAGGCATGCACACCGCCCACTGGCAGTAGGCTCTCTCAAAGAGGACTCCCTGCGATGCAAGTCGGTCAATGTTAGGGCTCTTAATGTGACTCGCTCCATAGCAAAAAAGCTCTGGTCGTAGATCGTCGATTCCGATGAAGAGAACATTCGGTTTTGATCTTGTTTGAACCGGATTATCCAAGGTGGAAAGGGCCCTTGAGAAGACGGCAACTTCATCGATTTTTCCCTCAAAGTTAAATCTCCCATCGCTGCGGCCACCGACAAATAGCGAAGTGTTTTTTTCAGGGCGGGAATCTGTTATCGTCGCCTCGATTTCCGGAGTGGCGGATCCGTCGAGATAAACGCGAACCGTTTCGTCTTCGCGGACAACGAATAGATGATGCCAGTGATGCTCCTTCAAAAGGGTCTCACCACTGTGGATCTCACGTTTCATGTCTCCATTGTAGAAGACCAATCGCCCGGGCTTTCCAAGCGCCGTCCCTGAGATTCCAATCTGGTCACAAGCTTGGCTATTCTCATCCTGACCGAGCCCGAAGAGGTAACCTGTCATGGCGCGGGCGTCGTGTGGCATTGCGTTCCAAAACCAGAGGCTAACGCTGTAGTCTGATCCCCGGTTCAGTGCGGGGCAATCGCTGCGCATTCTTCCCCCGGCGAAGTGAATCGCTCTGTTTCCCCGGTTGACCGAGTTGAAGTCTTCGCTTTTTCCTGTTGGACCCTCAAGGTATAGGGCGTAACCGGGCTCCAACTCTCCGGGAGCTTCGTGGCCACTCGCATCGGGAACCAGATTTCCGCTTTGAATGCCCATTTGCCACCAGACATCCGGTTTCAGTGCTGATAGTTTTCGAGCATGTTTTCCCGATTGATCTTCCTTAACGGTTCGGCGCGGTGCCCCCGAAACCCTTTCGAGGAGACCGAGCGTTGCCTCGACGATTTTAGGCTCTGCGCTGACTTCGAGTCCTGCCGTTCGAGCAGGCCAGGTCGTATAGCCGCCTAGATGATGTTGCTCGGGAGGAGGAATATAACCGGCGGATCCATTCGCCAGTTCGATATTCATCAGTGTTGGCAGCGGGCTCTGTCCTTTAAGCTTCAGGCCGGTAAGACCGTAAACTTCGTTAGGAAGCGCGGTGATCCCGAAATCTCCCACTCTGATGGCTTGCAAGATGAGTTCCTCGGACGGGTTCTCCTGAACCCAAAACACTTCCTTCGCGAGAACTTCGACGCGTCCTTCGGGAAGCTTTTCGCCGAGTCCCTCCGCGATCGGTGTTGCCCAGGCAATTCGTTCTTTGTCAGGAAGCCGACGACCAAGAGTGAGTTTTGATTCTGCCATCGCAAGTTCGAGATCTGATCGGTATTCCACTTTTTTCAAAGCATTGATGGCGAGATCAGCGAGGGCTCGGCAGTAGGCCTCGTAGGGATCTTTCGCACTCGCGAAGGGCCATGCTGACTTGGGGCGTGAGTAGTCGATATACTGCAAGTCACCGCTCGTTCCCTGGGACATCAGCCCAACGAAATCATCGCCAAACTCATCTTCGAGAAGACGGCAGAACGTCCCGGAGTAACCGGAGGAAAGGGACCCGCGGGCATAGTAATGCTGGGAGAGATTGCCAAGGACCGCGAGTGGCTTTCCCTCCCGGCTTCTGATCGACAGCAGAGTCAAATCGGGATCTTCCGGTCCCGATGGGCCGGCGGTATCGGGATTCTCATGGCCCGGGTGCATCATGGCTCTCACCGTGGGGTTTCCGTATGGATCGAAACGCACCTTGTGCGGTAAATAGATCCAACGCCGTGTGTTCGTGAAATCGCCGGCATCGGCGACGATCGCTCCTGCTTCGGCCGGCTTGAGGGCAGCATTCGCTTCCACGATTGATTCAACAATTTTTGGGACCAGAAAGTCGGGGTAGTCCGGATCAGGTGGACAACCGAGACAGCGCATCACCGAGGGAGCGGTGTGGGTATGAGTCGCCGAGAGTAGAATTCGATCTATGGGGATTCCTACCTCCTTTGAGACAATGTCCTTGGCGCGATCGCAAAGCTCGCGATCCATCATGCAGGTATCAACCACGCAGATCGCGACTTTCTCCGATCCCTTCGCGAGGACGAGGCTGCGCACAAAGAGTGACTGCGAGACGGAGCTGGCAATCTTCTGACTGAAGCCGCCGTTTTGAATAACGGGAAGCTTTGGTGGATCGATATTGGTGACAGCAGCGCCGGCCAGTAATCCTTCGTCGTCCGGAGATGCCGAATTCTCGCTCTTAGAAACCGCAAAGCTCGATAGAAGAACGGTTAGAGCTAGGGGCAGGGCTTGTCTCAAGTATCCGCGATTTATCATGCGTCTCAGGGTAGCGGGAGATGGCGACCGAGTCAGCTATGCAAATGCGGCACTTGCACGGAGCGGCTGCGGAGAAGAATGAGTAAAACGCGTTAGGGTTCCACGACGTGACGTTACCTTTTCTACGTCTGATGGAGTCGACTATCCTGTGCTTTGCAAATCGGATGCCGAACTGGGCGAATCAATCTTCAAATAAGGACGGTTTGGCGACGGACGAAGAGGATTGATCTTTAAAGCAGTTGATGAGGCGTTCGAAGAGAAGAGTTAAGAAGCTACGATGAGTGAGCGACTAATTTTTGCTCGCATTCATCCCGTCATCAGCCACCGAAACGGCGATGAGTTCTTTGTCGTTTCGGGCATAGAGATGGCGATGGGCAAAAGCGGGATGACTCCAGACGATGAGGTAGTCCCGTTGTTTGGCTTCCTGAGTTGGCTCGATCAGGAGGGTCCGGTCAATTTCCTGAAAGCCCTCGGGCGTCAGGTCTGTGAGGATGAGTTCCCCGATTTCGTTCAGCATCCAGACGCGGTTTCCCTCCTCTCCTTCGCGAACCATGAAAGCGGTGGACCAGCGGGTCAGGGGAACGATGGATTCAGTTTCCCAAACTCTTGTCGAATCGGACGCGGAGAGTCCTCGCAACGTCCCATAGCTATCGACTCCGTAGAAATGATCGTCGATCCAAAGTGGTGAGCTTTTGAGGGAATGAAGCCCCTCCGTGTTGCGTTCGTTTTTTCCGCGGACGTGCCAGACTTCGGCCCATCCATCGCCATCGCCATCGCGGTCGAAGCGGCGGGTGCCATCGTTGAAATCGGAAAGGAGAAATGAGTCGCCTTCCTGATTGAAGGCAGGGGATTGGACCCGTGCTGAGAATGGTTTCACTTTGAGCGATTCGATTTCCCAGGTCACGGTGCCATCGGCGATGGAAAAGGCGCGGAGTGCCGAGTCGGTCCAGACGAGCACAGTTCCGGAGTCATCGGGCACCCTCGTTGGGGCGGAATACGACATGCGATCAGAAGGGCCGCGCCAGACTTCTTCACCCGTCTTTGCATTGAGGGCTAGGCAACTTGGACCATTTGTGCCTCCGGCTTGAACGAGGAGAAGATCACCGATGACGAGGGGTGCGGTGGAAACGCCCCAAGTCGGAATTTCGGCCCCGAAGTTTTCTGCCAAATGAGTCCGCCAAATGATCTCACCGGTTTTAGCATTGAGAGCGTGAAGGTGCCCCATCGTCCCGAGCGCATAAGCGATGCCGCCGGATATCGTAACTGAAGCTCGCGGCCCGGCATCGTAGGAGACGTTTTGGTAAATGCAGGGGTAGGGAAACGTCCAGATCGACTCTCCGGTGTGGCGGTCAAAGCAGAGAATCCTTTCTTCCCCAGTGGCAGGGTCGAGCCCGCGATCCATGAGGTAGACCCGCTCTTCGGTGACGGTTGGCCCGCAGTAGCCGGAGCCGACCGGCACGGTCCAGGCTCGTTGCAGCCCGTCGGCGGGAAAGGACTGGATGAGCCCTGTCTCGCGCCAGATGCCATCACCGCTTTCACCCCGCCATTGCGGCCAGGTATCGGCGCGGAGTAGAATCGTCGAAGTCAGAATCAGGAGAACACCGGCGATGGTTCGGGAGCGCTGAGCAGGCATGCCCAAGCGTCGCCCGATATCACGCTTCAGGCAAGATAAGGGGCGGTCAGGGTCATGGCGTATTCAGTGGCGGATTTTTCTAAGCCTGATAAGTGAGGCCTACTCTCGCTTCCATCTGTCACCTCGCTGCTTCCCAATTGAGCTTTCCGAATTCTTCGTCGGCCTATTTCGTCTGAACGATCTCGTAGCGATCCATGATTTCTCAGGAGAAAGACTTTGTTGATCGGTCCGAAATCTGAGACCATCCATTCGCAGACATCGCTCGTTTCATTCGTCGCGTGATCGTAGCCATGATAGGAAATCGCGGCGAGCTCAATTCATAGTGCCCGCTCCTTTTCGCTGACTTGTAGCTTGATTGATTCCATATCGGGTGATCGCGATTCTCAGATGCGTCGTCACCCATGTCGAACCTATTTAAGATCCGTGCCTGAAGCCGTCGAAAGCATCTCCGGGAAGGGGGAGGAGCCACCTTTCGTGAAAAGAAAATAGAAGAGAGAAATCCAAATGAGGGCCCCGAGAATTTCTTTCGAGTAGAGGGGATTACTCTGCGTTGAGATGACTTTCCGTTGTTGCGATCTTGATGGCTGAGCGGCTCTTTTTTTCCGTCTTCTGCGCTTGCCCTTTCGAGCGGAGAGAAGAGCGCCCAGCACCGAAAAGACGGCACGGATAATTCCCCATGCGAGGAGGAGAACGCTTCTAATCGCCCATGAAATCACCAGTCCGGCGAGGAGGATGATTTGAATGGGGAGCCGGAGCAGGGGGCGGACGAAGCCGTGAAAAATCCAGCCCGCGGCCCCTCGCAGAAAGTAGGCGATGCCACCGGTGCGTCCGCCCGACTGATGAATCGCCCGCCTCGCGACGCGGATTGCTTCGTCGAGTTCAAGGTCGAAAAATTCCCGCGTCGTGTTGGTTCGGTAGGGGGCGAGATGGTGGTGGAGCATCGTCTCCGCGAGATGGCAATCGACCGACTCACTCCACCAGACGACTTCGAAGGGCGTCGGCACTCCGGTCCCACGGGAAATTTCGGCAGCACGCTCGTCAGGGTCTCGCTCTGTCCGCCCGATCTTGAGATGGGACTCCGAGAGGGAAGGGTTTTGGAGGATGTAGATATATCCGGGATTCACGGGGCGGGGGAACGGGCTGGGATAACGATAACCTCAATCAGTGGGGTTCACCAGCCAATAGCCGGGGCATGTCGGTCGGAATTTTCCCGAATCCCGCTATGTTAGCCTTTCCGTCTTGCAAAGGCGTAGCTGAACTTGGAAAAGTTCAGGTCTTCGACCTCGGCATTACAATTCCACGAGGGTCGCCATTCTCGTGAACAACAAGGTCGCTGTAATCTTTTCTGCCGGAAGCCCCAGCATGAGCGCGAGGACTTGCCGGTAGGTTTCCAACTGCGGGCGATAGACGGCGATAGATTTTTCGATGTCCTCCGGGGAGGCGACGCGATCTGTTTTGAAATCGAGGATCGCGGCGGAGAGTGGAGTTCCGCTTTCATCTTCCTCGATCGTGACGCGGTCGAAGGTGCCGGAAAGCCATTCGTTTTCGAGGAGGGCTTCGAAGCTTTTCTCGCGCCAGACCGTGGCGTTCGCAGAGGGCTTTGCGAGCGCGGCCTGATTCTCCGGCGACGAAAGACTCTGGCGCACTTGCTGAAGCGCGGGGCAATCAGCGGGGCGGCTCGTTTCGAGGTCGGTCAGGGTTGTCGGCGTCCACCACTCAATCTCTTCGAAAAGCTCGTGAACGAGGGTGCCGAATTCGCGCGCCTCACTCGATCCGGGATTAAAAATCTGCGCGGCAGTGACGACGGAATTTTCCGATCCGCTCGGGGTCCGACGGCGGGGGCGGAAGCGGGCTTCGGGTTCAGGGGTGGAACTTTCGTTGCTGATCTCAGCCGGAGTGTTCTTCTTTTTCTGAATCCGCTCGAACCAATTCCGGTCGCTGATTGCGGGAGCGGATTGAAAAAGGAGATCGGCGGTGACGCAGCCAAAAGTGCATTCCTCCGGTTCGTTCGCGATGGTGTCTTCCAGAAGTTTCACGAAATTTTTCGACTGCGACTTCGGCCCCTGTGGGAGGGCGACGAGGTAGTTCGCGTAGCGTGCCCGGGTCATTCCAACGTAGTAGAGACAGAGTGATTCGTAAGCGGATTCGGCTTCCTTCTCACTGAGGAATTCCCCGAGGACAGGGTCGGCCGCGACGATGTCTTTGCCGGGCATGTCGAGAACCCATTCGATCTCGCGGCTCTCCTTCGTCTTCGCGCCGATGTCGAGGCGCACCGTGGTGAGGCTGTCGCTCTTGAGATCCGGCAAAATCACCATGTCAAAAGTGAGGCCTTTCGATTTGTGATAGGTCATGACCTGCACCGCTTTGGCATCGACCGCTTCGCGGGTCGTGTGGCGGCTCACATAGGCGAGGAAATCGTCAAGGTCGCGGCTGCCGGTTTCGTCAAAGAGACGTGCCGCGAGAGCGAAGGCTTCGATTCTTCCGCGCGTGAATTCATCGAAGGGAGTTGGGGTCGCTTCTTCGAGAGCCTCGACGAAGTGCCGGGCCACTTCCTCGAAAGAAGTCCGGTAGAGGTCTCGAGCGGTGCGACGGGCGAGCGCAGCGGAGGTGAGTTCGTCCCGGGCGATGACGGTTTGATAGGGGGTCATCTTGAGATGCTCCCAGGCAAAGCGGTCTCCGGGGTGCGCGGCGAGTTGGAAGAGACTCAGGAGCGCGAGGTTCACCGGGTTGTCGGTTGCGATGTGCTGGTCCGCTTCACTCACGACGGGGATATCGAGATGGGCGCGGAGGTAATCGATGAGGTCATTTCCGCGGGCGTTACTGCGCACGAGGATCGCGCAACTGATGCCGCGTTCGTTGGGTCGGACTTCTTCGAGAATGCCCCTGACCAATGCAAAAAGATCGTCCTGGTCCGGTTTTGATCCTTCCTCTTCCGAGCGCGGATTGAGAAACGCGGTGAAGCCTTTGTCTCCCGCATTCATCGACGCGACTTCGTGATTCTCCCACTTCCAGCGGTCCACCGTGGCATCGGGCAAACCGAGGGCGCTGAGCGCGGCGGGGTCGCCAAAGAGTTGATTCACGGGATTCAGGATTGCCTCGACGGAGCGATAGGAGACGTTCAGATTTCTCGGGAGGATGCGCTCTTCGTTCGCGTTGTATTGCTCGAAGATGTCGGTGAAGAGGCGGGTGTCGCCGCCGCGCCAGGCGTAGATTGCCTGCTTGATATCGCCGACTTGAAAGAGCGATCGCGTCCCCGAGGTGTCCTGCACGACTTCGTCGATGAGGTTCCGAATCACCTTCCACTGCACGAAGTTCGTGTCCTGAAATTCGTCGAGGAGCCAGTGGTCGTAGCGGGCGTCGAGTCGGTAGTCGATGCGGAGTCGGTCGTCTCCCTCCGGCGATTGGGTCAGGAGTGGCGCCTCGCGCCCATCGCCGTATTCGTGACCGGAGAGAAGGAGCGGAACGTCTTGAAACGTGAGTTGCCCCTGACGGCGGACGCGGTCGGCGTAGGTGTTTTCGTAAAGGTGGAGCAGCTCCCAGACGCCGCGGGTCCGCCGGAGTTTCGCGCGGAGTTCGCCGCCGACGAGCCATTGCGTGATGCGGCGAACCGCTTCGCACGCGACGGGATCGAATTCGTGCACGGTACGATTGAATTTGATCGCAGCCTTGCCGTTTTCGAGATCATCCCAGGCTGCGAGAAAACGGGGGACCATGTAGATCGTTCGCTTCCCGAAGGGCGTCCCGATTTGATGCTCCTCGATTTCGGCCCGGAACTCAGACCAGTAGCCCTCGTTGACTTGCTCAGGGATCGCTTCGAAGGTTTTTTCGAGGCGGGCAAATTCCTGAAGCGGCTCGATCCCATCGATGAGCCAGCGGTTGTTGTGCCGGTTCCAGATTGTGGTTGGATCGCCCCAGAATTTTGCCTCGGGCGCGTTCAGGTAATACTGATGCAGGCTCGTCACGAATTCGTCGAGGGAGCGGATCACATTCGATTCCTCTTTGCCAAACGTCGCCTGACGGAAGGCTTCAAGGAAGAGCGCCTGATCCGCATCGTTCGCTTCGGCAGTGCCAAGGCGACGGCTGAAGACCGCTTCGTAAACTTGGTCGATCGCGTTCGCGGTGCGGTATTCGTCCATGATTTCGAACTCGGTCGTGAGTCCGAATTCGGCGGGGAATGATCGAAGAATGTTCGAGAAAAAACTGTCGAGGGTGCCGAGAAAAAGCCGGGGCATTCGCTGAATGAAAATCCGGAGGAGCTCACGGAAGTCCTCAGGCTTCATCGCGGTGAGGGCGCGCGAGAGAAGGTCGTCGCGTCCTCCGGCGAGACCACTTGCATAGTCAGGATCGGTCGCTGCCTTCGCGAGCTTCACGAGAATTGCCGAGAAAAATTCGCCGGCTGCTTTGCGGGTGAAAGTCACGGCAATGATGCGCTCGGGGTGAATCGGCTGATCATTTTGCCACTGCAGCGCCATGATCGCGATGTAGCGGTTCGTGAGCTGGAAGGTCTTTCCGGATCCGGCCGAGGCGAGGATCATTTCGTTGGGAATGGAATTGTCGCTGCTCATGCTGATTGAACAGGGTTAAGTCCGGCACCTAACCCTGTTGGGTCGATGCTTTCCCGGGGCTTCAGTCCTAACAGATCTCCAAAATCATCCCAGGGTGGAGCGTCTTCATGAGGCGGCCAGAAGCGATTCTCGCGGATCGCTTCGACGACGCCGACCACGCAGGTCCGCGCAGCGGCGAGGAGGCGGTCATCGAGTCCGGTCCAGGCGTCGAGCGCGATTTCGCCCTCAGCTTTGCCGAGGGTCGCGTAGGCGGCGGTCAGAGGTCCGCTCGTTTTCTTTTCCTGCATCGCGAGGAGGTAGAGCGGGAGTTGTAGGTCGGTCCAGCGGTGCAGTTTGCCTTCGTCATCTTCGACGAGGATCCAGTCGGGGAAATCGTCGGGCGACTCGGTGCGCTTCAGCGGTTTCAGGTGGTAGGTGTCGACGGTCTTGCGTGAGCGGCCTGAGCCGGGGGAGAAGGTTTTGAAATCGATGACACGGATCCCCTCGGCGGGGTGAGATTCGATCCGGTCGATGCGTCCGCGGATGAGAACACCGCTAATCTCAAAGGGCCACTCGTCGGTGCCGAAGGTGGCCTCGGGTTCGTCGATCTTCCATCCTTCGAGGCGCTGGGCTGCTTCGACTTCGGCCCACCATCCGAGTCGTTTGCGAGCGGACTCGCGCTGGATCACGAGGGGAGTGGCGAGTTCCCTGCCGTATTGAAAGGAGAGCTGCCGGTCGATCTCCTCGTGGAGGAAATTTTTGATAAAGTTAGGGTCGGTGCTCTTCGATGCCTCTTCATCCTGCGCGAATTTCTCGAGCGAATCATGAACGAGGTTACCGAAGTCGGCGGCGTTCATCTCGCGCTTGTCGATTTCGACGCGTTCCATTCCGAGTCCGTAGCGCAGGTAAAAACGAAAGGGGCAGGCAAGGTATTGTTTGATCGCGGTCGGGCTGAGTCGTTTAAAAACGCGATTCTCTTCGGGCAGCGCCGCCGGGGTGAGTTGGAAAACAATGGATCGAGGGGCGGTCGGAGTTTGGGCTTCGAGGTTTTTAAACAGTTGCAGGGTTCGGTCGGGAAGCTCCTCGACCGGACATTGGAAGAGGAGGCGGGAGGGCCGGAGGGGATCGCCACTGACGCTCTCGCGACCGAAGATGAGATCGACCCGCCGGGCGTCGTGTTTCCGGCTTTCGAAGATGGCGGTGAGAAAGTAGGCGTCGCGGGAAAAGCGGTCGTCATTGTTGAGGACACCGAGGACTCTTCTCGCTGTGTCAGGGAGAAAAGCGTGGCCCGCGACCGCTTCAGGGACGACGTGGTCATTCATCCCCGTGAGGACGAGATGAGGAGCATCCTCCCAGAGAAGTTCGAGCCAGCCCTGGAGGTCAATTTGCCCGGGGGTTCTTTCGGGATAAACCGATTGGCCGCTCAGTGAGGTGAGGAGAAGTTCGAGTTTTTCGGGGCCGTCCGGCATTTTTTCAAAGGCGTCGCTGACCGCGGCGAGATCCTGCTCGAGGGCATTGATCGCGGTGGCGACTTCGGTGAGGATTTGCTGCGGCAAGTCCTGCCGGGTGAAGCGGGTGCCTTCGTAGATTTCGGTGAGCCAGGCGGAGAGCGTTTTTTCAAACGGTTCGCGTCGGAAGCGCTGCGCCCAGTCTTGCATCCACTCGATCGCGAGGGCGAGTTCAGGGTGCTTTTTCGAGAAGCGACGTTTTGCGGATTCCTTCGCGTCGCAGAGGCGCGAGGGCATCGTGTCGATGATGAGCTCGTCGGTGAGTTTGATGAGGCGGACCGGTCCGTAGTCGGTTCCCCCGGGGAGGGCGCGACCGATCGCTTCGGGGACGCCGGGGCAGTTGAGGAGGCGACGGAAGGCGTCAAGAGAGTCAGAGGAAATGATCTCGCTCGTTTGTTTGAGCAGGTAGTAGATGCCCTCGGTGCTGATGAGCTGCCCGGCGGGGTCGTAGGACTCGATCCCGCGTTCGGCGAAGACTTTCCGGAGGGGGACGGAAAGGGCGGCGTCGGGAATTCCAATCGCGGCTTTGGCGGCGGGTTGGTCAAGATGTCCAAGAAGTGTCGCTGCTTTCTCCGCCTGATCGAGCGGGGTCACGGCGTCGTGAATCGTCGTCGCGGGCGTGGGGATCGGGATCGCTTTTTCCATCCAGAGTGTCGGAACAGGGTGACCGAATTCGTCGAAGTGGTCGGCGTGACTTTCCGGTGCAGCGATGAAAATTTCGACCTTGGAGGAAGCGGCGTAGTGAGAGAGAGATTTCGCGGCGAGGACGGGGAGGTCGGCGACGCCGCAGAGGGTGATGCGCTTCACGTCGTCGGGGAGAGCGCCTGCTCGCGGCACGCTGAGTTGCGCGGTGCTTTCGTCGAGGAGACCGCAGCGTTTTGCCTCGGCAACGGCGAGCCGTTCGAGACGCGCCATTTCCTCCCAGCGGAGGGGTTCCATGTCATGAGCCGCCAGCACTTCGCCGGCGCTCGCGAAGTCGTGTCCGGACTCGGTGAGGAGTCGGCGCACCGCGAGAAAGTCGGAAGCGGTGTGGCAGGCCCATTTTAGAGATCGATCGACGGGATCGACCGGAAAAAGACGGCGGAAGTCGGGTAGCGAAATGCGGAGAAAAAGCGCAGTCCAGATCCACTGGGTTTGCGATGTCGTCGCGACGGGTTCGGTGAGACCGGGAAGGCGCTCGGACGAGTAGAGGAAATTCGGCGTCACGACGCGGGGAGGAAAGACCGCCGCCCCCGCTTCCGCCGCGCGAATCGCGAGTCCTTCGCGGAGGCGGCGCCCGGCGTTTTTCGAGGGCACGATGACGAGAGTGTCGGAAAGATCGAGGACCCCTTTGCCGCTCCAGGAGGAGGTGAATTCCTCGACGAGCGAGGCGAGGAGCGATTTCCCCCATCCAAGAAATCTTCGTGTTAACTCCGGGCCCGTGGCGGGGGCCGGCTCCAGATCGTCAAAGAGCGGCAATTCGGGTTGGTCCGCGGAAGATGAAAATTTGTGGGCAGGCATGAGAGACAGTCGAGGAAACAGGGTCGTGACAAGGAAGGTCGCGGCTTCAGAAAAGCGAACAATATTTAATGCGTAAAAAAATAATCAATAAGTCCAATATATCCATTAAAAGAGTAAGAATATACTCATTGAAAAAAAGCGGATGAAGCTAAATTTTGAGAGTGAGTGATTTTTATGAGTAAAAATAGTGACACAGACTTGAAAAATAGCATTTCGGAGTTAAAATTTACGCATCAAGATTCAAGGCCAACTCAGTGACCGTGCCATTCTCGGAGAAATTGGCGAAAGGCTCAAGCGCGAAAGACTCAATCAAAACGTGAGTCAGGCCGCTCTCGCCCGCGAGGCGGGGATCGCGCGGAAGACAATCACCAACCTCGAAGCGGGCGAAGGCTGCTCGATGGGAACCCTCCTTGCGGTGCTGCGGGCGCTCGGTCGATTGGAGAATCTCGATGCTTTTCTCCCCGATCCCGGAGTGAGTCCGATTCAGTTGGCGAAGCTAAAGGGGCGGCAGCGGCAACGGGCGAGTCGCTATGAAGAGGCCGCTGCGAGATCGGCGAAAGTCGCCGAAGGGAAACCCTGGACCTGGGGTGACGAGGATTAATCGGTCATGCGTCTGATCGAGCTTTCTCCCGAAAAATGAAACGCGTTGATATTGCCGAGGTTCGCTTGTGGGATCGTCTCATCGGGGCGGTGGCATGGGATTCGCAACGGCGTCTCGCCAGCTACGAACATGCCGAAGATTTTCTCGAAAGCGGGATTGAGCCTGCTCCCTTGATGATGCCACTGAGCCGGGCGCTTTACGTTTTCCCGGAGCTGAATCCGACGACGTTTCAGGGGCTGCCAGGCATGTTGAGTGACTCCCTCCCCGACAAATTTGGAAACCTCCTCATTGACCAATGGTTGGCGGGACAGGGGAGGGCGGCCGGGGATTTCAGTCCCGTGGAGCGACTCTGCTACATGGGAGAGCGCGGCATGGGGGCTTTGGAATTTCATCCTTTGATGAAAGGAAAGCCGCGTCGTTCGGAGCCGCTCGAGGTGCAAAATCTGGTGAGGCTCGCGAATGAAGCCCTCGCGGGAAAAGGGCAGTTGCGGACGGTCTTGGATCACGATGGCGATGCCTCCGAGAATGCTGAGGCGCTTCGTGACATCATTCAAGTCGGCACCTCAGCGGGTGGGGCACGGGCAAAAGCGGTCATTGCGTGGCACCCCGAGACGGGTGAAATCCGCTCGGGACAAGTGGGCGATTCTGAGGGCTTCGAGCCGTGGCTGATCAAGTTCGATGGCGTCACGGGGAATCGTGATAAAGAGCGGGCTGATCCTCTCGGCTACGGTGAAGTCGAATACGCCTATCACCTCATGGCCCGCGAGGCAGGGATCGAAATGAGCGATTGTCGGCTCCTTCGGGAAAACGGGCGCGCTCATTTCATGACGCGGCGCTTTGACCGGACCAACGACGGGAAAAAAATCCATCTCCAGAGTCTTTGTGCGATGGGGCATTTTGACTTCAATCTCGCGGGGGCGACGAGCTACGAGCAGTGCTTTCAGACGATGCGGCGAATTGGTTTATCCCGCACTGAGGTGGAGGAGCAGTTTCGCCGGACGGTCTTTAATCTGGTGACGCGAAATCAGGATGACCATACCAAAAATATCGCCTTCCTCATGGATCGGGGCGGCACCTGGCGGCTCTCGCCGGCTTATGATGTGACCTTTGCCTACAACCCGGTCGGGGAGTGGACGGGGAGTCACCAGATGAGCGTGAACGGCAAGCGGGATGGGTTCATTATTGACGATCTGCTCGCTTTTGCGGCTTACGGATCGGTGCGGACGCGGCAGGCAAAATCGATTATTCGCGAAGTGGAGGAAACGGCGAAAGATTTCACGGCTTTCGCCGATGAAGCGGGGATCGAAGAGGAAAAAGCGGCGAAAATTCAGAGTGGTTTTCGCTGGTTTACCGGCTGAAGTTTCTGCTTAGCGGGTTTCCCAAAAGGTTTCTTCGAGGAGGTCGTGTCGCTTGATGATGCGGCGGTAAAAGTTGAGTGTCAGGTCTTTGATTTCCTCCTCGCTCAGATTCCAGTCGATCTCCGACTGACGAAGTCGCGCGACGAGTTGGGAGAGCGAAAGGGCGACGGTGACGGAGATGTTGTAGCTCTGGGTGAAGCCATACATGGGGAGGCGCATCGTGTCGTCGGCGGCGGCGAGGGCTTCCTCGGTGAGGCCCTTTTCTTCGGTTCCGAAAAGGAGGGCGACGGGCTGGTCGAGGGGCAGGGTCGTGAGATCGTAGCCGTCTTCGTTCGGGGTCGTCGCGACGATGCGGTATCCTTTGTTCTTTAACGTTTCGAGGGCCGATGCGGTCTTTCGATAGCGGTGCATTGTGAGCCACTTCGCACTGCCCACGCTGACGTCATTGTTCGGGCGATATTCGTGTTTTGTTTCGACGACATGGACATCCTGGACGCCGAGGCACTCACAGCTCCGGAGGCAGGCAGAAGCATTGTGAGGCTGGTAGATATCCTCCAGCATCACGGTGAAGTGCCGCGTCCTTTCCGAAAGGACGGCGGCAATTTTGTCACGCTTGTTCTCCGTCACGAAGTCAGCGAGGTAGGCAGTCAATTCTTCGTTTGCGGTCATGTTAGGGAGATTTCCTCTTGGTGATCTATGTCCTCAGGAGCTCCTGGTCTGCAGAGGATGGGCGGCGAAGGCAATGTGGACGAACGAAGGGCCGCCTCCGGGTGAAAGTCATTCTCCGAGCCACAGGCTTCGCGGCGTGTCGAGTTCTCGACTAGCAGTTCAATCTCGCGAGCGAGAGAGACTCCTTGCTCGGCTTCGTTTTTTGAGCTGCCTTGCCTCCCAACCCCAGAGCCAGCGCCGTCGTTTCGACAGAGCTCTCGTAGCTGGTTGGAGAAGGTCTCAACCGGATAGGTTTTTCCACTGTTTTCTGAACAGTTGGGATGGTTGGCTTTTTCGATGACACAGGTAGGGATGCTGTCTCGTTGAGCATTTGTCAAAGGGCGTCGGATCAGTGCTCCCAGCGGGGGCGCTTCACCCCGACATAGGCGATGAATAGCCCGACCGCGACGTGCGCGAGGAGGACGAGCATGCAGAGCCACATCGGCCCGAGCCAGGTGTCGGTCACTTCTTTGATCCAGCGGAGGTAGTTTTTCTCCATGCCGTCCATGCTTCCGGCCCAACTCCAGTAGGCGGAGATGAAAGGACGCGTGAGCCAGCCGGCCCATTCCGGAAGAGCGAGGACGGCGCCGGAAAGAGGAAGCTGAAAGCCGACGAGGTAGATACTAAGGAGGGAAGCCTGGTCCGCTGTTTTTGCCATCGAGGAGATACCGAGACAGATGGCGGTCATGGCTCCGTTGACTAACAAAAGCATAATGATATGCGGAAAGAAGGATTCCAGCGGCAGCTTGCAAATGCTCTGCACGAAGATCGCCATCCAGACCGATTGGATGATAACGAGGACAGAGAGGAAGGCCAGTTTGCTCGCGAGGTAGATGAGAGGGCGGACGCCGCCGAGTTTTTCCTTTTCAAAAATTTGACGCTCGCCGGCAATCTCTCGGGAGGAGTTGTTTGACCCCATCAAGGTCAGGAGAATGACCTGAAACATGACGAGGCCGGAAACGACCCCGCCGAGATTGAGATTGAAAGTGATCGCGCTTTGTTCGGCTTCCATCGCGGCTTTGCTGTCGGGCATGGAATCGGCAAGGCGCATCGTTTGTTCGACCCCTTCGAGTTCGAAGACGACAACGAGAAACGGAAAGCCAAGGAGAATCGACGCCTGGAGCATAAGCCCACCCCAGTCGCGGAAGAAAATTTTCCAACGCCGGAAGAAGAGCGCGAAGAATTGGGTCGCGGCTCCCGGGGTCATCGCCGAAACCGAGATGTTCGGGTCACCAGTGTTTTTCGCGGGGAGATTTTCGTAGTAGGCCTCGCGATGTTTGGCCCAGCTGTCAGCCCAGGCGTTTTTGTCCCGCTTTGCGAGCTGGGGGTAGACGTCTTCGGCTTTGGTCACGCTGAAGTAATGTTCGATGGCGCGCGGCGGGCCGTGATAGACGACGCGGCCGGCATCAAGGACGAGGACGGAATCGTAAAGTTCGAGGTTCGCGAGGCTGTGAGTCACGTTGACGACGATGCGATGTTCGTTGCGGCTCAGCTCATGCATGAGGGCGACGATTTCCTGTTCGCTTTTCGGGTCGAGTCCGCTCGTGACTTCGTCGCAAAGGAGCAGGACAGGGTCAGTCGCGAGTTCGAGAGCGAGGGAGAGGCGGCGTTTCTGTCCTCCGGAGAGGACCCGGACGGGACGGTCGCGAAGCAGGTCGAGTCCGGTCGAGTTGAGGATGCCATCGACGAGAGCTTCGAACTCTTTGCGGTTCTCAGTTTTCGCGCGCAGACGAACCGTGGACTCGATGTTTTCCTCCACCGTGAGTTCATCATAAGCGATGCTGAACTGCGGGACGTAGCCGATTTCGGAACATTCGAGATCGCCTTCCTCGGAGAGGTTTCGTCCGTTCCAGTGAATACTGCCTTCGCTTTCCTGATTGATCCCTGCAATGAGTTTCAGCAGGGTGGACTTACCGCAGCCGGACGGGCCGACGATCGCCATGAAGTGTCCCGTCGGCACGCGAAGATCGACTTTCTCCAGAAGATGAATGTCTTCCTTGCCCTTCTGGATCGTGAAATGAATATTTTTGAGTTCTAACACGCGTCACTTTTAGGATGTTTGCGGGATCTCTGCAATGCCGGAGAGAGCGGAATTGCGGGTTCGTGAATGATGTTCGGTAACTTTATAACCAATTAAAGATAGGCAACTGAGATGACTCGACAGTTGGAGTTTACAATGCAACCTCGTCAAATCATGAGTGTTTCCCCTCGATATGTCACGAATGAGGACGGTAAGCGAACGGAGGTTATTCTTTCGATCGAGTCCTAAGAAGCCTTGCTTGAGGAGCTCAGTGATCTGGCCGCGATTGCTGATCGTCGCAATGAGGTGACGATTCCTCACAGCGAGTTTGTGGCTGAGTTGAAAAAAGATGGCGTCCTATCGAATTGAATGGCGGCGTTCGATATCTGAGCGGGTTCCTTTCTCCGGATCGACGAGCATGAACCTCGAAGAGCCGTCGGCGTTCTTTGTCCGATACCAGAACTGGTTTCCGTGATCGATCCAGTTTGGCGAGAGTCGTTCGTTGATAACCTTTCCGGTGGCGAGTTCTCTCAGTCCGTCAGCACGGTCGCAGTCGGCCTTGGTTCCCTGAGCCGAAACGGGGACAGGAGAGAGGGCAACGGCGACAGTCAGAGAGAAGGTGGGGATTCTCATGGAGGGTCGAGTTATGGGTCGGCGGGGTTAAAATGTCGAAACTTCTCTCCAGTAAAGCGGTGATCATCGAGCCGACGATGGGTCGATGAAAGACTTGCCTTGCGGCGGCGTAACGGAATACTTAAAGGAATCTCCAGCCATGCCTCGAAAACCGAAACGTCAGTCCAAGGGTTTCAATCCGCTCAAAGCGGTTGTGATCGCCTGCCTCAGCCTCCTCCTTCTCATGGTGGTGGCTCTTTTGATCGCGAAGTCGAGCGTCGACAACTGGCTGCGCGGCGAGGGTTTTCGCGACTTGGTCATAAATAAAGCATCGGCAGCAATGAGTTCGCGGATTTTGCTTTCGGAGATGAAATGGCAGGGGTCGGAGGTTTACGCGGACCAGTTTCAGGCGATTGGATATGAAGGTGCCCCTTTTGCGGAGTTGAATCTCGACGGGGTGCGGGTCAAGACCGGCGGCGTTAAGGCGGGGGCGTTCCGAGTCCCGGCGGCGTATGTGAATCGTCTCGACCTCGAGTTTTCCGAGCGGCGGGCAAAGGCCCCGCGCGAGAGCGAGGTGATCAATCTCGAAGCATCTGACGGACCTGCGGTCCCCGACTGGCTGAAGCGCTTTCTTCCAAATCGCGCTGAGGTTGATGAGATTTCCGTGGGCTCGACTCAAATTTCGGTGATCGACAGTGCGGATGAGTCTGTTTTTCTCCTCAAAGGGGCGAGCGGAACGATCACTCCGGATTTCACGACTCAGATTTGGGAGATAGGGATGAAGGGCGGCACGGTTCAGGTTCCGAATCAGGAAGAGGTCGTGATCCGCGAACTGGCGATGCGCTGGAAACGGTCCGACCTTTTTATTGATCGATGCGCTCTCAGCGTCTTCGGGGATGGTTCGGTGACTGCGGCGGGGGAGATCGGATTTGGCGAAGACGGGGTCTTCGACCTCGACCTCGATCTGGCTTCGATCGATGTCGATGATCTCGTCGAGGGCGAGTGGTCGGAGCGCCTCGACGGCATCGTCGAAGGGCCGGTCAAGGTCACGGGGAAACCGGGCGCCTTTATTTACGAAGGTGAACTTCGTGTCAAGGAAGCGGCCGCCAAGTCGATCCCGGTGCTGGCTTTAATCGCTGAATACACGCGGAATGAGCAGTTTAAACAGCTCGTCTTCAGCGAGGCGAAAACCGGCTTCAAGCGCGAAGGCGAGGTGGTCGAGCTGAATGATCTCGTCCTGCAGTCAGATGGTCTCGTGAGAGTGGAAGGTGACATCACGATTTTAGGCGAGAGCCTCGAAGGAATTTGTCGCGTCGGCGTGACGCCGGGAACGCTCCGCTGGATACCAGGCGCTGAGCGCCAGGTTTTTACCGAGAGTAAAGACGGGTTCCTCTGGGCTCCGATGAATTTGACTGGGACCGTCAGCGAGCCCCGTGAGGACTTGAGCGGGCGACTCATCGCGGCGGCGGGGGAGGAAATTTTAAAAGGGTTGCCTGAAGGGGTTTTGAAAGAGGTTTACAAGTTTCTTCCGACCAGTCCCGGTGGAGAATCGACCGCGCCGGACACATCGGATTTGATCGAACAGGCGAAGCCGCTCCTTGACATGCTGAGTCCGTTCTTGAAGCGACCGTAGTTTCGATTTCGTCATTCCTGTCGAGGACGACACAGACTTTGTGAAATTTTTCACAAATTGCTGTTGCGAGACGAACCGCATTGATTAGTATGCGCACAGAAGAAGGGAATCGCCCCCTCAAACCCCTTTCGGCACCCCTTCTTTTCCCTTGATGCACGCCAATCTGCCAACGCTTTCGCTCAGTTCGTCAAACCCGCTTTTAGCAGCGGGTATTGCCGCTCCCGAGATTGGGGGCTGGTTTACTAACTCGATTCTTGTTGCCGCTTTTGTCACGATTTCGGTGCTTCTTTTCACTCGGCTTGCGACGCGACGCATGGAGTTGATTCCGGGGCCGAAGCAGAACATTGTCGAATTCATTATCGAGTTTCTGTATGGTCAGGTCGAGGGCATTGTTGGAAAGCACGTCGCTCCCAAAGCCTTTCCGCTTCTTGCTACCGTTTTCATCTTCATCATCACCGCTAACTGGTTCGGCCTGATCCCGGGAGTTGGCACAATCGGATGGGGTGAACCTTCGGGGCCGCTCAGCCTTAAGGAAGTCACTACTCCGATTCTTCGTCCGGCCACTGCGGATTTGAACATGACCTTGGCGCTTGCAGCTGTCTTCATGGTCGTTTGGTTGTGGCTGTCGATCAGCGAGTTGGGTCTATGGGGCACAATTGTTCATATTTTCGGTCCTAAGGGCGGCCTTACCGGGCCGCTGAAATATATGTTGATGCCTATCTTCATTTTCGTCGGAGTCATCGAAATTGTCTCAATAGTGTTTCGTCCCATGTCGCTCTCGCTTCGGCTTTTGGGGAATATCTTCGCGGGGGAAACTCTTTTGATTACGATGGGTGGGCTCGGTCAAGCTATTGGGGCAACCGGCGCAGTCGCCTTTATTACGTCGGTCCTTTTTCCGCTCCCGTTCTACTTCATGGAGATCCTTGTCGGGGCGCTTCAGGCGACTGTTTTTACGTTGCTCTGCGCGGTCTATATCAAACTCTCGACGACTCACGAAGAACACTGACCTCCGAACCAATTTTGTCATCGGGACCATGCGTAGAAAAGTGTGGGCGGTGACGAAGAAACAGTAAAAAGAAAGTAATAATCATGATTGATGTTTTAACAACGCTCGCCGCCGCAGCACCTGATGCTGTATCAAGTGGTGCCTTCAACGGTAACTTCGCCCTCGGTGTTGCTGGTGCTGGTGCTGGTATCGGTCTCGGACTGATCGGAATGGCTTCTGCTCAGGCAGTTGGTCGTAACCCCAGTGCTTTCGGTAATATTCTGACTATCGGAATTATCGGAATGGCGCTTGCAGAGGCGATCGCGATTTACGCGTTCATTATGGCTCTTCAGGGCTAATCTTCGCGGGATTTTGGATGCTCGCAGTGTCTTTGTGATGCTGCGAGCTCCACAACTTTTTTACTTCTCAATTAACTTACCTCGCTAACGACCATGGGTGACATTCTCCAGACGTTTGGATTGGCCTGGCCAAAGTTTATCTCTCAGGTGATCATTGTCCTGATTGTTTACTTTATCCTGTCCAAGTATGCTTTCGGCCCTGTTCTTGCGATGCTTGAGGCGCGCCGCTCTCGCATTGCTGAGGGTGAGGAGAATTTGGAAACGATCAAGGCTGAGTTGGCGAAGGCTGAGGAAAGGGTTCAAGCCCTTCTCGATGAGGCGAATCAGGATGCTGAGCGTCTCATCACCGAGGCTCGCGAAAGCAGCGAGGCTCTGCGCTCACAAAAATCTCAAGAGGCGATTAACGAGGCGCAGCAGATTATCGAGAAAGCGCGTGAGGCTTCCAGGCTGGAGCACCAAAGCGCGATGAATGAGCTGAAGCGTGACTTCGGTCATCTTGTGATCGAGGCGACTTCCAAGGTCACGGGCAAAGTGCTCAATGATGGTGACCAGAAGCGGATTAATGAGGAAACAGCCGGTCAAGTCGCTCTCTAGTCTCTAGGAACTATTTCAAATGAAGTCAGGCAAAGAATTAAAACGCACCGCGAAGAAGCTGTTTAAAGTTTCCCTCGTCGATGGCGTTCTGGATCCTCAAGTGGTTCAGAAGGTGGTGCGTAAATTGTCTGACGTGAAGCCGCGTGGCTACCTTCAAGTTGTAACGGCCTACTGGCGTCTCGTCCGGCTCGAGGTTGAGCGGAACAGTGCCGTGATCGAGAGCGCAATTGAACTCGATGCGGCGACCAAAGCCCAGGTCGAAGGGGATTTGAGAAAAAAATACGGTGAGCAAATTACCACGGAGTATGCGGTCCGCCCTGAGCTTCTCGGTGGCATTCGTATCAAAATCGGAAGTGACGTATGGGATGGTTCCGTCAAGAACCGCATCCAGCGTCTCGAAGAACAATTTAACTAAGTAACCTAATCGAAACGATTTATCGTAGCGAAGAACCTGACGAAATGTCATGAGCAATATCCTCCAGGAACTGGAATCTGAAATCGCAGCCCTTAAGACTTCTGTATCGAAGTCAAATGTGGGAATTGTCCGGGAAATTGGTGACGGTGTCGCCAAGGTCGAGGGCCTCAGCGACGTTATGTTGAACGAAATGCTTGAATTTCCGGGCGGCCTCTATGGCCTCGCTCTGAACCTCGAGGAAACGGAAGTCGGTTGTATTCTTCTCGGTGAAGGTCTCCATGTGAAAGAGGGAGACGAAGTGAAATCCACGGGACGCCTTCTTTCGGTTCCAGTTGGGAAAGGTCTTCTCGGCCGTGTCGTGAACGCACTTGGTCAGCCTCTTGATGGCAAGGGTGAGATTGAGTCTACTGAGACTTACCCTGTTGAGAAGATTGCTCCGGGGATCATTCCCCGTCAGTCTGTTTCCGTTCCGGTTCAGACCGGTATCATGGCGATTGACGCAATGATCCCTGTTGGTCGTGGTCAGCGCGAGCTCATCATTGGTGACCGTTCAACCGGTAAGACTACGGTGGCGATTGACACGATCATCTCCCAGGCGCAGCAGAATAAGGCGGCCGAAGAAGGAAAGCTGAAGGATCACAAGCCACTTTACTGTATTTACGTCGCAATCGGCCAGAAGCAGGCAAACGTCGCCCGTAACATCGCGATTCTCGAAGCGGCAGGGGCGATGGAATACACCACGGTGGTTTCTGCTTCAGCTTCTGATTCCGCAACGAACCAGTATCTCGCTCCTTATGGTGGTTGTGCGATTGGTGAGTGGTTCATGGATCAGGGGATGGACGCACTTATCGTCTATGATGATCTTTCAAAGCACGCGGTTGCTTATCGTCAGGTTTCTCTTGTGCTTCGCCGTCCTTCCGGTCGTGAGGCGTATCCCGGTGACGTTTTCTATCTTCACAGCCGCCTTCTTGAGCGCTCGGCCCGTCTTAGCGAGGCGAATGGTGGAGGTTCCCTGACCGCGCTCCCAATCATTGAGACTCAGGCCGGTGACGTTTCGGCTTACATTCCAACGAACGTGATTTCGATCACGGATGGTCAGATTTATCTTGAGACTGATCTTTTCTATCAGGGGATTCGGCCCGCGATTTCGGTCGGCCTTTCCGTGAGCCGGGTGGGTTCTGCGGCGCAGACCAAAGCGGTCAAGAAAGTGGCGGGAACGATCAAGCTCGATCTTGCTCAGTTCCGCGAGCTGCAGGCCTTCGCTCAGTTTGGTTCCGACCTCGATGCAAAGACAAAAGCTCAGATTGAGCGCGGTCAGCGTATCGTTGAGCTCTTCAAGCAGAAGCAGTATTCGCCGATTCCAGTGGAGGTTCAGGTCTGCGTCCTTTGGGCGATTCAGAATGGCCACTTCGACAGCGTTCAGGTTTCGCATATTAAGGATTGCCAGGCGAAGATGATGGAATTCCTCTCCGCCCGCAAAGACGGACTCCTCAGCATGATTCGTGATGAAAAGGCTCTCACTGACCAGGTCAAAGACGAGCTTGCTCAGGCAATTGAAGACTTCAAATCTGGCTACAAGGCTTCCTAAACTGATTTTTCCGACGACTGTTTCATTGAGACATGGCTAACCTTCGCGACATCCGCCGACGCATCAAGTCGGTCAAAAACACGGCCCAGATTACCAAGGCCATGCAGTTGGTCGCGGCTTCGAAGATGAAGAAGGCGCAGGATCAGGCGATGTCCGGTCGTCCCTATGCCGATCTTCTCAATAAGGTGCTCGTCAATCTGAAGGAGCAGACCAGCGAGGAGGATCATCCGCTTTTGAAAGAGCGTGATGGTGAGAAGGAGTTAGTCATCGTCGTGACGACGGACAAAGGGCTTTGCGGGCCGCTCAATACGAACCTTCTTCGTCTCGTTGCGAATCAGGAGAACGTGACCACGGAAGCGGTTTTCGTGACGGTCGGTCGCAAAGGAAGCCAGGCGCTTTCGCGAATGAAGCGGGAACTTCTCGCAGACTTCGCGGTGAAAGATCCGGTTTCATTTCTTGAGACCAAGCAGATTTCCGAGTTCGCGATCGAAAAGTTCCTCAGCGGGGAATACGACCGGGTCAAAGTGGCGTTCACGAACTTCATCAACACGATCAGCCAGGAGGCGATGGTTGAAACTTTACTTCCGATCCGCCCCATCGATCTCGGGCGCGATAAGGATTTCGTGGGTGTGGGCAAGGATCCCGGTCCGCTTGAGATCAACCCCGGCCCCGAGTATGGCGGCTATCTTTTTGAGCCGAGCGCCAGTGCGGTCCTCGATTCGATTGTTCCCCAGTATGTGAATTACCAGCTTTACCAGATGGTCCTTGAATCACGTGCTTCCGAGCACAGTGCGAGAATGGTCGCGATGAAAGCCGCGACCGATAACGCGAAGGATATGATCAAGGATCTCACTCTGGAATACAATAAGCAGCGCCAGGCGGCGATTACCGCTGAGCTGCTTGAAATCACCACGGCGATGAAAGCCCTCGAATAATCGTGGTGACCCCTGAACCCCTTTATTAACAAACAAGACCCTCAACGAGTAGGACAAAAATCAGATGAGTAACGTAGGTAAAATCGTCCAGGTGATCGGCCCCGTGATCGACGCCGACTTTTCAGACGCGGAGCAGTTGCCGGAGATCTACAACGCCCTTCAGGTGGACTACGATGTCAGCGGCGAATCCGTGAAATTGATTCTCGAAGTTCAGCAGCACCTCGGTGACGGCTGGGTTCGGGCAGTCGCAATGTCTTCGACCGAGGGTCTTAAGCGAGGTCTTCCCATCACTGATACTCGTGCTCCGATTTCGGTGCCAGTGGGTGAGGGAGTTCTTGGTCGTATTTTTAATGTCACCGGTGATGCGGTCGATGAGCGTGGTCCGGTCAATGCGGACAAGCGTTATCCCATTCACCGTCCTGCGCCAACGCTCATGGAGCAGGCGAACTCGACGGAAATTCTTGAGACCGGCATTAAGGTGATCGACCTGATTTGTCCGTTCACCAAGGGTGGTAAAGTGGGCGCATTCGGTGGTGCCGGGGTTGGTAAGACCGTGGTTATCATGGAGCTCATCAACAACATTGCGAAAGAGCACGGTGGTTATTCACTCTTTGCCGGTGTCGGTGAGCGAACCCGTGAGGGTAACGACCTTTACTGGGAAATGTCCGAAGCGGGGGTTATCAATCAAGATGATCTTTCCAAGTCGAAGGTGGCTCTCGTTTATGGCCAGATGAACGAGCCTCCGGGTGCCCGTCTCCGGGTTGCTCTCTCGGCGCTCGCAATGGCAGAGTATTTCCGCGATGAGAAAAACCAGGACGTGCTTCTCTTCGTTGATAACGTGTTCCGTTTCTCACAGGCCGGTTCCGAGGTCTCCGCGCTTCTTGGCCGGACTCCTTCGGCGGTGGGTTACCAGCCGACTTTGGCTTCCGAGATGGCGCAGCTTCAGGAGCGAATCACTTCGACGAACAAAGGTTCGATCACTTCTTTCCAGGCGGTTTACGTGCCTGCGGATGACTTGACTGACCCGGCCCCGGCAAACACCTTCGCCCACCTCGACTCGACTGTCGTGTTGGAGCGTTCCCTCGCCGAGCTGGGTATTTACCCGGCGGTGGATCCTCTTTCTTCGACTTCGACAGCGCTTCAGCCTGAGGTGGTTGGAGAGGAGCATTACGAAGTGGCACGCGGCGTTCAGATCGTGCTTCAGCGCTACAAGGATTTGCAGGACATCATTGCGATTCTCGGAATGGATGAGCTTAACCCTGAGGATAAACTCTCCGTCTTCCGTGCCCGTAAGATTCAGAAATTCCTCAGCCAGCCGTTCTTCGTCGGTAAGGTTTTCACCGGTATTGACGGAGTCTATGTCCCTGTGAAGGACACCGTCCAGGGCTTCAAGGAAATTCTCGAGGGCAAGCACGACAGTGTTCCTGAGAATAACTTCTACATGAAGGGCGGCATCGACTCAGTCGAGAAGTAAGCCATTTTAAGTCTCCTCTTTCGTCACCCCATGCAACTCGACATCGTCACTCCCGAAAAAAAGGCGTTCTCTGATCAGATCGATAGTGTCGTCGTGCCCGGGGTGGAGGGGGAGATGGGGATTCTCAAATCCCACGCGCCGCTCGTGACGACGCTTAATCCCGGTGAACTTCGCTATCTGAAAGATGGCGAAGAACATTCACTCGCGATTGGAACTGGTGTGGTCGAAATTTCGAACGACCGCGTCTCTGTCCTCACTGACATGGCACTCGATGAGTCCGAGATCGACGAAGATGCAGTCGAGAAAGCGCTCGCCCGTGCTCAGGATTCGATGAAAGAGATCAGCACGCCTGAAGAAGTCGCTGCCGTTCAAGTCTCGATTCAGAAGTCGCTCGCGCAGCTTCATATCAAGCGTCGCCGTCGTCGTCTCTGAGGTCTCTTGCTCTCCCCCTCGCAGCGCGCGTACATTGGCGACGCAGACCTCGAGTTCTACGCTGCGGTCAGAGAACGTTTCTTTTCTTTTGCGGTCTCAATGACGGTCACTTTGCCAGAGCAGAATCGGCCTCCCGGTCGGTTTGGCGGAAGACCGTGAACAGTGCTCATGCGCTTGTCTGCGTGTGTGGGGGCCGAATTCCCAGCTTCTTTAATCGGATGATTTCGTGATATTTTGCTTTCGGTTGAGGGGTCCCCGTTTCAAGGTGAGCATCAGCCCCTCGGGCTGCCTTATTTCATGGACGGACTTTCACATTTTTTCACCCCGGTCGATTGGCTCGTGGTTTTCGGCTACCTCCTCCTCACGACGATGGTAGGCCATCGCATGCGAGGCAAACAGGCGAGCATCAACGATTTTTTTCTTGGCGGTCGTTCCCTGCCCTGGCCGGCGGTTTCCGGTTCCATTATCGCGACGGAAATCAGCGGGGTGACCTTCATTGGCGTTCCCGGAGCGGTCATGGCGCTGCAGGGGGATTTTACCTATCTCCAGTGGGCGGCGGGATCGATTGTCGCGCGAATTATCGTTGGCTTGTTCTTCGTCCGCGTCTTCTACGAGAAAGACATTTACAGCCCCTATGACTACATGGGGAACAAGCTCGGCGACGGCGTCAAAAAGTTGGCGACGGTGCTTTTCACCGTGGGTAGTATTCTTGCCCAGAGCGTCCGGGTTTTAGTCGCGGCGCTTCCGCTGAAAGTGGTCACCCCGCTTCCGTTTGAGTGGTGCATCGTCGTGATTGGACTCTTCGCGATCGGGTGGACGCTCATGGGTGGAATGCGGACTGTGATCTGGACTGACGTGATGCAGTTCTTCCTCTTCGTAATCGGAGGTCTCGTCGCGCTCTTCTGGATGATCTCTACTTTCGAGGGCGGCTGGAGCACGCTTTTCAGCGTGGCCACGGCGGCAGAGCAATTTGATGGTTCGACCGTCAATAAGATGCAGGTCTTGAACTTTTCTCTCGATCCCGCTGTCGAGTTCACCTTTTGGGTGGCACTGATCGCGGTGCCGTTTCTTAACTTAAATGCATTTGGCGTCGATCAACTCAATGCGCAGCGCATGTTCTGCTGTAAGAACCCTTCAGATGCGAAGAAAGCGATCATCTGGAGTTCCTTCGGGCAGCTCATTACCGTGCTAATGCTTTTCGTCGGTGCCGCGCTTTTTGTGTTCTACCAGAAAAATCCGCCGACTGATCCGCTCATCATGGATGCTCTGAAGTGGGAAGGCGGCCAGCCGGGTAATCCAGATAACGTTTTTCCCGTCTGGATTGTGACAGAGCTGCCGACGGCTTTGCGTGGATTGATCCTCGCCGGGATTTTCGCCGCTGCGATTTCGAGCCTCGATTCCATTCTCGCGGCGCTGAGTCAAACCACGCTTTCTCTGATGCGTCGGACCGACCGCGAGCACACCGACGAGGAACAACTCAGGCTCGTGAGATTGTCCCGGATCCTCGTGTTTGTCTGGGGGGCCTTCCTCACCGGCTTTACCTTTATCCTTTATGCGGTGAAGGAAAAGACCGATGTCAATGTGTTGCCGCTAGCCTTCGGGATGACGACCTACACTGTGGGGCCACTGCTCGGTATGTTCCTCGTGGCGCTGCTCGCGAAGCGTCGCGGGAGCATCAAAGGATTGGTGATTGGCGCGGCGATCTCCTTTCTCCTCGTGGTTTTCGTCCGCACGGACGTCTGGGTCCTCTTCATGAATAACGGCTTAGCCGACTTTCTCGCCCAACTTCCTACTTACGAACTCGTGGGTGAAGAAGTTAAATCAGTTAAATCCACCATCGCCTCTGCCTGGATGTGGCCCATCACAACGATCATCACCATTGCCTGTGGATTGCTGATCGGGAAACGCGACCCTTTGAAATTGTAAAATATTCGGGTGTGTTGAGCGGTTTTCTCAAAATTTTAGCTTTTGGGATTTGCTCCCTTTTCTTCTAGGCCCGTGACACCAGGGCTCGAAAAAATGGAAGGAAAAGACAATTTCCGGTTGTCCTTTTTTGACGGGAATGTCACTCTGAGAGCACGCGTCTCGCACAGCGCGGAAAAGCTCTACCAGCCCCTTTCGGACCATCGTTTCAGTCCGGCGGAATGGCAGTGGCAGTTCCGTTGCCTCAGCGAGGTGAAACTGCCAAAAATTATCGATTTTGGAGGTCTGCTGAATAGAACATTCCATAACTCGTTTATAATCAACGGAATAACGTTTTACCTCCTTCGGTGTGCATTACGCATCTCACGCACAAAAACAACCGTTCCGAACCCGAGAAATACCGTTCCCCCATGCAGTCTAGTCCTGATCCCGAATCACATGAATCCTCTGAAAAGCAAGACCTTGGCGCGCTTTGGTGGAGCGTTTCAGACGATCTCCGCGCCGAACTTGGCGCCTCAACCGTAGAACTCTTTCTGCCAAACTTCCGCCTCACGGGGCTGGATGATTCCGTGGCCGTGATTCAGGTGCCTGGATCAGGCTACGCGCTCTGGGCGGAAACAAATTTTAAAGAAAGTATATTATCAACTCTTCAGAAGCATATTCCTGCCTGTAAGAGCTTCCGCTTCGACGTTACTGACGAAGAGGCAGTCCTGCCGGTAGAAAAGGCCAAGTCAGAGAAGAAGAAAAACAAGGCAGCAAAACTTAAGGAGCGGGTTCTCACCGAGAGAATCAGTGACGAGAAGTTAGTGGAACGGGGTCGGGCCGCCGGGCTCGTTGACCTTTTTACTTTCGAGAATTTTGTTCCGGGACAAAACAGTGATCTGGCCTGGGCGGCGTCGCAGGCGGTGGCGAACGAGCCCGGGAAGACGTATCAGCCGCTTTTCTTTCACTCTGCCTGTGGCCTCGGGAAAACGCACCTCCTCCACGGGATAGGTTGGGCGTCCCTGAAGAAACGTCCCAAATCTCGCGTCCTCTTTGTGACGGCAGAGCAGTTCTCCAACGATTACATCGATGCGATTCAGAATAACGCCCTCGTCGCGTTCCGTAAGAAGTACCGCGAAGCGGATCTTCTTCTCATTGATGACGTTCAGTTTTTCGGTCGGAAAGAAGGCCTTCAACAGGAGTTCTTCCACACCTTCAATCGGCTCTCGGATCTCGGAAGGCAGATCGTCCTCGCGAGTGATTGTCCGGCCGGAGAGATTCGAGCGCTCGAGGATCGTCTTGTCTCGCGATTTCAGTGGGGTCTCAGTGCTGAGATTCACCGTCCGGAGCTTGAGACTCGGGCGGCGATTCTGCGACGGAAGCGTGATGACTGGAGCATGCTCGTTTCCGATGAACTGATCAATGCCATCGTTGAGAGGGTCCAGGGTAACGTCCGGATTCTGGAGGGTGCCCTTATCCGCGTTGCGATGGTCACGACGATGACTGATGAGCAAGTCGAGCCTGCGAGGCTGGATGATATTCTTTCCGACCTCGTTGGAAGCGGCGCTTCCTCGGGCTTTGTCGGGCTTGAAGAAATCAAGCAAACCGTTGCCGAGCACTTCGACATCGAGGTGAATGTGATCAACGGGAAGAAGCGGACGAAGCGCGTGGCGGAAGCTCGTCATATCGCCATGTTCCTCATTCGAGAAATGACCGATCTCTCGCTCATGGATGTCGCGGCCAGTTTCGGCAAAGACCACGGGACTGTCATTCATGCGGTGAAAAAAATCAAAGCTGAGTGCAGCAGTTCGAGTTCCATGAAGGGGACGGTCGAGTTGATTCGCCGGCGTCTTGTTCGCGGAGGGTCCTCTCTGGAATCGAAACGGGCGCGTCGATCCAGCTCTCCGAAATCAGGCAGTCAAAACCTTGATTCCAATAGCTACCGTAAGAAGTTTTCGGACTGAAGTTTACCGTAGACAGGGTGGGCTTTCGCGTTCACCTTCACGTTTGCTCCAGCATGAAATTTCAGATCGAAAAAGACGTATTTCAAGACGCGCTCAACCAGGTTCAGCACGTTGTCAGCACGAGGACGACGCTTCCGATTTTGTCGAACGTTCTCATCGAGGCCGACGAATTGGGGCTGCAGTTGTCGACGACTGATTTGGACGTCACGATCACGAAGCGTATTTCTGCTAAGGTTTCGAAGACAGGGAAGACCACTCTTCCTGCACGTCGACTCGCGAGCATCGTCCGCGAGCTTCCCACGAGTGAGATTGACTTCGAGGTGAATGAGGACAATGCCGCAACGGTGAAGAGCGGTCCGAGTTTCTTTAAGATTCTCGGCCTTCCTTCCGAGGAGTTTCCAGTGATTGGTGAATTCGGTGAAGCCAAAGAGTTCACGATCGATCAGAAGCTGCTCAAAGATGCATTGCGGAAAACATCCTACGCGATTTCGACTGACGAGACCCGTTACGTGCTCAATGGCGTGAACTGTCTCATCGGCGAAGGGATGCTGACGCTCGTCGCGACTGATGGCCGTCGCCTTGCCATGGTGGAGCAGGACCTTGAGTTTCCAGCGGGAAATGAGACTGCTGTAATTATACCAACGAAAGCGGTGAATGAATTGCAGCGGCTCCTCGGTGATTCGGGAGAACTCAAAATTGCGCTGACAAGCAGCCAGGCCAGTTTTGAACTGAATGAGAGCCACCTCATCACCAAGCTGATCGAGGGAAACTACCCGAACTTCCGCCAAGTCATTCCCGGTGCGGCAAATCACCGGGTCACAATTGAGCGCGAGGTTTTCCTCAACGCCGTGAAGCGGGTCAGTCTTCTCGCGAACGAGAAGACCAATTCGATCAAGTTTGCGTTCGACGACAACCGTCTCGCCATCTCGGCGAACTCTCCGGATATCGGGGAGGCGGAGGAATCAATCGATGTTCGTTATGACGGTCCGCGTATCGTCGTTGCGTTCAATCCGGAGTTTGTCATGGCACCACTTCGGAATCTCGACCAGGACGAAGTTTTCATCGACCTCATTGATGAGAGTAGCCCCGGCGTGATCAAGATTGACGAGCCATTCCTCTACGTCATCATGCCGATGCGGGTCGCGAACTGATTAGGTTTCCGGGCTCGGTAGTTTGTAGGTCGGGCGCCCCGCCTGACGCGGTGACGATGAGGCAACCGGAGCGGTCGCCCTGCAATCACCGTGGCGCGTATCTTTGCCTGCCTGACTCGATCAACCTTCGAGGAAATTTGAGATCAGTTTGAGCCCGGCATCCTGACTGCGTTCCGGATGAAACTGTCCTGCGAAGATATTTCCCTGCGCGATGCTGGAGGCAAAGGCGCTTCCGTATTCAGCCGTCGAGCTGATCAGCGCCTCGTCCGCAGGCTGGGGGTAAAACGAGTGCACGAAATAAAGGTGTAGCGGTGAGGGTGTTCCGCTCCAGATGTAGTAATCGGGATCGACCGGATTCACTTCGTTCCATCCCATGTGAGGGATCTTGAGGCCGTGTGATTTATCAAAGCGGACCACTTTTCCTTTGAAAAACCCAAGTCCTTCCAGTCCCGGTGATTCCTCGGAGCTCTCAAAAAGCACCTGATAGCCGAGGCAGATCCCGAAATAAGGCCGGTCTTCTTTGAGCCACTTCAGGATGGGCGCTCGCAGTTCTTTCCGGTCAAGATCTTCCACGCAATCGCCGAGGGAACCGACGCCGGGGAAGATCAAGCGATCTACCGAATCGAGATCGACCGCCTTTGACACAAGGGCACCTTCGTGCCCGAGCGCTTTGAGCACATTCAACACATTCTGGAGATTGCCGCCTCCGTAATCGATAACACCGATTCGATCCGCCATGGTGATCTGTAAGTCAGGACGCGCCGATTTAAAGCACGTCTTTGGTGCTCGGGATCACATCACGGATGCGCTCATCGATGCGGGTTGCGTCGTCGAGGCAGCGGCTCAGCCCTTTAAAAATCGCCTCGGCCATGTGGTGAGGATCGCGACCGTAGCGAATTTCAACGTGGAGGTTGCAAAGCGCGTTGAAGGAAAAGGCCCGCAGGAATTCTTCGACGAGCGTGAAGTTAAACTTATCACCAATATGCGGCACGTTCTCCGGCCCGCGATATTCGAGAAAAGGGCGCCCGCTCATGTCGAGCGCGACCGAGACGAGGGTTTCATCCATCGGGAAAAGCCCGGAACCATAGCGGAAGAGTCCACGTTTTTCCCCAAGGGCTTCTCTGAAGGCCTGCCCGAGGACGATGCCGGTGTCTTCGACGGTGTGGTGAAAATCGATCTCGATGTCACCCTTCACTTTCGCCTCGAGATCAAAACGGCCATGCTTTGCAAAAAGCGTGAGCATGTGATCGAAAAACGGAACGCCGGTATCGATCGTCGATTGACCGGTGCCGTCTACGTTGAGCGTGAGTTGAATCTCAGTTTCACTCGTGGAACGGTTGATTGTGCTGGTGCGAGAAGTGTCGGCCATGATTGTTTGCGGTTTCGTGATGACGAACCGGCCCATAATGTCTACCTTTTCCCTGAATACCTCAACCGATTGTTCTCCGACTTGATCTCCGGCCTTCGGAGCAGAGGTTGAATCGAGGTTTCATCGCCTGTGAATGAAGAATCCAACCCACGCCGAGTTTGCGCAGTTTCGCTTTGTCAGGAATGCAGAGGGAAATGTGATCCCGTTGCCAGCGCAGGGGATTGACGAAAAAAACCTCCTCGTCCTCGACTGCGAACGATGGGGAATGGCCCGCCTCCATATCTTTGAGGGAGCGGCCGTACGGCAGGATAAGCTTGAAGCGTTTCAAGATGAGCTGCGGCAGATTGCCGATATCCGCAGCGACTCGGTCTCACGTCTCATCACCTGGGGGCGCGATTCGGAAGAGCTCTTCTACGCGGACGAAATGCAAGACGGGGAGCCGCTTCCGGAATACCTCGACCGGGCGGGTGGAGTCCCATTTTCTGTGGCCGGTGAATGGATTTCCCAGCTCTTCGAGTTTCTTGAAAAGGTGCCGCGGGGACTCCCTTCTTTCGACCGGTTCACGACACTGAATTTTCAAGTCGTGGTTGATCGTTATCACGAGGTGCGACCGGTCTTCTCCGAATTTTACGGATGGACCAAGCCCGGCGCTCAGGTGCAGGAGCACCCGCGGGAGTGGTATCTCGCTCAGATTTTCTGTTCGTTGATCGCCGGAGTGCCGGTGCGAACCTTTTACCGTGAGTCGCTCCCCCGGAATTTTGAAGAACTCCCGATCACGGTCCAGGAGAGCGTTCTCGACGCCCTTTCCGAAAATGGTGGCGGGAGCTATGATCGACTCAAAGCGGAGATGCACCGTCTCGCGGCGGAGGCTTCCGGGCATCGTTCCGCCGTTTCGCTGCCGCGTCTTCTTGTGCGTGAGTGGATGGAGCGGGACCTCGCTGACTCGTATCAAGGTGAAGCTGATTTTGCCTTTGAAGTGTTCGAGGATCGGGAATCCGAACGCTATGCTATTCCTTCCGTGATTCGTGGGAAATCGAGTTTTGTCCAGATTCTTCCGGGAACCGAATCGCTGCCGCGTGAAGGGTGGTTAAATCAGCATCACGATGCGACCCGCCGCCCCGGACGGTCGATGCTGCATCAGTTGCAGGTGAACTATCTCGAAGACCGGGGCTCGCTCACTCTCGTGGGCGAGGAACAGGTCGAGGGAGTGGATTTGTCCACACTCCTTCTCCAACTGGGGCCGCAAAGTATCGATGGAGCAGCGCCTCTTATTCAGCGGATTTCCACTGCTCTCACCTCGCTTGAGCAGAATACGGGGTCCTGCGCAGTGTGGTGGCTACCTCCGGAAAACGTCCTTTTTCTCACGGGAACAAAATCAGTGATCGGGGCGGTTCATCTCGTCGAGAGAAAGGGACGCTTCGTGTGGGAGGAATGGGGGGTTAAGTTGAGGCTTCACCAGACTTCGGAGACGCTGCAAGAGGGGGTGAATCTGCCGGGGCCGGTTCGTGCGCTTTCGAGGATTCCCGGTAAACAATCCGAGGCGGCACGGCGTTCCGCGATCGCTTTGCCGCTCATCTTTTTCGTGCTGACCTGCCATCGTTTTCGCTGGCGTCGCCCCGTCGCTTTACAAGCGGATCTCCCCGGACCTCTTGGTGATTTGCTCGAGCGCTACCGGATCTCCCTTCTTGAGAATCCGGAGTCGGTCGAGACGAATCTCTTTGCAGAGTATTTGAAAAACGACTTCCTTGTTGGCGATCCTTCGGTAGAGGAAAATTCGGATGAGAAAGCGGACCGGGACGACGGGTTTGAATCGATGCTGGAGGGAACGCTTTGTCGTAAGCCCATCAAACTGACGGAGCCGACAGGACCGTCGCGCGCGGCAGAGGATCCGGAAAATCTTGATGAGTCTCTGGATGAGCCGGAGTGGGATGAAGAGGATTACGAGGGCGAGGAACTGCTTTCGCCGACCCGGTTTTTTCGGGGATGGTGGCTCGCTTTGTGGTCGGTCGTGGCCGCATTGATCGTGGGCTATCTCTTTGCGGGGTGGAACAGCCGGCTTGGCGAGTACAAAGAGTTTCAAGATGTTCGGTTTCCCGTCACTGACTACGAAGTGCCCGACGCCCCGACTCCGGATGAAGTGGTCGAGCAGCTTGAGTCGTATCTGATGGCGCGAGCTCAGCCTGATTTACTTCCTCATACCAAGGCGCTCGGGATTCCGGAAAGTCGTGGGTTGATCGACGCGTTTCTTGCTCAGCGAATTGCTGAAGGGGATGGAGTGGCCGCCCGCTTGAATGCGATGCTGGTCGGGCTTGACGGGGCCCCGATGGGCGAAGTCTTGACCGGCTTTTTTGACGCTGCCCGCCTGGGGGATTCCAAAGCGCAGTTCGATCTTGCTGTCATTGTTCTAGTCAAAGGTCTCGGAAATCGTGATCCGGAAGAGGTGAGAGAAATGCTGGATCGTTCTGCTAAAACAGCGAATGCCGATGCGAGAGAGCTTAGTGGAGTCCTCCTTGCCGAAGAGCGTCCGCGCGAAGCGAGGCAGCTCATGGAAACCGCCGCAAAGCAGAACCATCTCGGAGCTCATTATCATCTTGGGCTTTTCGCCGCGAACGGAGTCGGAGGTCCGATGGATCCTGAAATGGCGGCGACTCAATTTGAATTGGCGGCCGCGCAGGGGGAAGTCCGCGCGATGTTTGCGCTCGGGCGGTGTTATGAGATTGGCTTCGGAAAGGCGGCTGACTTCACCGAGGCGGCGAGATGGATCAAAATGGCAGCCGCTCTGGATTATCAGAGCGCCATTGCCTGGTGCCAGGCGAGAGAGATCGAGGTGTCTTCGGGTGAGAGTGCTCCTGATTCAACAGGGTTGGGTCAGTGACCTGAGAGGGTCAGCTCCAGACACCGTCGATGAGTCGTTGGGCCTGACCTGAATAATCGTCGCGGAGGATTTCGGGGAGCCGGCTCTGCCTGACATTGTCATAACTTTGCAGCATCGCGAAGCGGACCAGCGATCCGGGAATGCCGACGGCGGTGAAGCCGGGGTGTCCGGTTGCCGGGTAGGGGCCGCCATGATTCATTGCCGGGGAGACGGCGACGCCGGTGGGCATTTTGTCATTCAGAAGTCGCCCGACCTTCTGGCGGAGGATCGGTGCGAGAGTGCCGTAGGCTTCGTCGTCGTTTCCGTCGGCGGAAGAGTAGAGACATCCGGTGAGGTTGCCTTCGAGTGATGAAAGGACCTCCGCCGCTTCATTGACGCTCTCCGCGACGACGATAAGGGACGAGTTGCCGAAGGCTTCGGTTTGCATTACTTCCGGATTCGCGATGAACTGACTTCCCGAAATACGGAGGAGGGTGTTGGCCGCGCAGTAGCCGACTCCGCTGCCTGCTCCAGTACCCGCACAAACTTCAGCGCCGGCTGCGGTTAGGATCGCGTGACTCTGATGCAGCGATTTTTCGACCGCTCCGGAAAGCAGCGTTCCCACGCCTGCCCCGGAGAATTGCCTCGCCACGGAGGCGACGAAGGTTTCGGCGGCGTCACTTTGGATGAGAACGACCATGCCCGGATTGGTGCAGAACTGTCCGGTTCCCATGAGGCAGCTGCCGGCGAACTCAGTCGCGAGTTCCTCTGCTTTTTCCTCTACCACTGACGGAAGAAACACGACAGGATTGACGCTCGAGAGTTCGAGGTAAATGGGTTTTCCGGCAGCATCAGCGGCCTTTTTCAGGGTCAGGCCGGCTCCCCGGCTTCCGGTGTATCCGGTCGCACCGATGCGTGGATCACTGACGAGGCGTTCACCGACATCGTGGCTCGTGCGGTAAATAAGCTGCACAATCGCTGACGGCATTTGCGTTTTCTTCGCAGCGACGGCGGCGCATTCAGCAAAAATTTTTGTCGTCCCCGGATGTGAGGAGTTGGCTTTGGCAATGACGGGATTTCCGGCGGCAATCGCGGCCGCAAAATCGCCCCCCGAGGCGCTCCCAAAGGCGAAAGGAAAGTTGTTCGGGCCGAAGACGCAAACGGGGCCGAGGGCGCCGAAGCAGGAACGGATGTTGTTCGCCGAATCGATCACGGGCTGGGTCCAGTTGCTGGAGCGCGCGGCGGCGGCGGCCTGTCGGAGCTGGCCGGTGGTACGCGGAAGCTCAACGTCGGCGAGGCGGGGCGAAACCGGCAGGGCAGTCTCGAGATTCGCCCACTTCACGAGTTCATCGGCGCGGGATTCGATCTCGTTGGCGAAAGTCTCGAGAAACTCGGCGATCTCTGAACCGCTGCGGCCGCTCATCTGTTTGAACGCGTCGGCGGCGGCATCGAGAGCGGCGTCGCAATCCGCCCAACTGCTGACCGGGTAAATTTCGGGGAGAGGTTCTTTGGTCGAAGGATTCTCGGACTGGAAAGTGCCGGTTGCTTCTGACTCGTGCCATTCTCCGGCGATTAATACAGGTTGGTTGCTCATGTTCGTTCAGTTCTTCAAGGGGGCTGATTCTCAGGGCGGGGACTCGCTCCGTCAAGTCGCGGTGGAAGTCAGATCGAGAGGGAAGTGCGAGAGTTGGCGGAAGCCGGACCCGGTGATGAGGTAATTGTTTTCAAGACGAATCCCGCCGCGAAGCTCGTCGCCGTAGAGTCCGGGTTCGAAAGCGACGACGTCACCGCTCTCGAAGGTGTCGTCCCAGGCGGGGTTGATCCGCGGCACTTCGTGAGCGTCGAGCCCGATTCCGTGACCGGCGTGGTGAATGAATGAATAGCCCTGCCATCCATCGAGCGCTCCATGAACGAAGTCGTACATTTCACGGCAGGACTGGCCGGGTTTCAGAAAAGCTTCTCCGGCTTTCATGACCTCGACAATTCTCGCGTGAGCCTCTTTCTGCGCTGCCGTCGGATTGCCATCCACTGCAAAAGTCCGGCAGAGATCGCTGCGATATCCGCGAACTCCGACACCGACATCGAGAATGTAAAGTTCCCCCGCTTTCGCGGTTTTCCCTCGCATTGCGAAACCGCCGGGAACGCCGCATTGGAAATCCTGCCCCCAGCCCGAAAGGAGCTCGCTGGCGGCAAAGGTCGCCTCTTCGTGCATCGCGGCCATGACTTCAATTTCCCCGATCTCCGGCTCGATGAGCTGCAGCGCGGCGGCGTAGGCGCGATCAGCACATTGGATCGTGAACTCGAGCGCGGCGACTTCGTCGGCGTCTTTGTGGCGGCGGAGATACTGGTAGGCCTCCGTGATGTCGATGCACTCGACTCCGGAAAGCATCGCGGCGGGCGTTTGCTCACCAGTGCCGATTTTTTTGAGACCTGATAGCTTCGGGATGAGCACTTTCGCGATGCATCCGCTGAGGTTTGGCTTCAGCGTGAAGAGGTGATTCGGCACGTAATGAACCACTTCGTCGGCAGCCGGAGCGGTGGGATTTTCATCGTGAGTAAAAATCGAAGTTTTCCCGCTCGTCTCGACGAGAATCGCGGTCGGGGTCAGTGGCTGCTCGTGCCAGTAGCCGGAGAGGCAGTAGACATAGTGGCGATTGAAAAAGACGGCTCCGTCGAGTCCGTTTTCTTCAAGATACTTCCGCAGCGCCTCCTGACGGGAACGGCAGGAGACGGGATCGAGAACAGGGGGGATTCCTGACATAGTGTTTAAGGCTTTAACTCAAACCAAATTTTCGATCAAGCAGCGAATTGGTGGAAGCAGGGGACCCGGAAGTGACGGAATCAGGGCGATTTTTTTCTGTTTTCAGTTTCCGGAATCCTGAATGCTCCAAAACATGAGAACCGGAATTTGTTTTTTTGCTGTGCCTTTTTGTCTGTTCGCTACTTCCCTATTGCCTGCCGCTGAGGTATTTGAAGTTGGGGCCGATCAGTTCGAGGGGCTGCCTCGCGGAAAAGAGGCCGACGGAATTGTCGGAGACTTCGTTCTGAGGAATGATCTCATCGAAGCGGTCGTTTCCGGCAACCTGCCGCTGCGTCGTCCTAACATGAGCGCCTTTTACGGTGATGGGAATGAGACTCCTGGCTGTCTCTACGATCTCACGCTGCGCGATGCTGATAATGACCAGATCACCATTTTCACTCCCTCAACGCAGCGTGGTCCGGTCAACTACGTGAAAATCATCGAAGGGCTCGATGACGGACTCGCCGGGGTCGAGACCGTCGTCACGGCGGCGAAGGGTGACGGTTTATCCCGTCGGCATCAGTACCTGATTCGCGAGGGATGGCAGGGGCTTTTGATCGTCTCGGAATTTCAGAATTCAGGGAAAGAGGAGAAGGAAGTCGCGCTGGGTGACGGGTGGACTCAGATGAGGGAAAAGGAAAGTGTGAAAGGGATTCAGTGGGCGGACGCAATCGATCCGGCTCACAAATGCGGTTATGCCTACACCTGGGTTGAGGAAGCCGGGGCGGGCCTCCCGAAGTCGAATTCGATCACTTTGAGACCCGGGGAATCCGTCACCGTGGCACGATTCATCGCGGTGGCGACTTCGCCCGCAGCGGCGGTCGGGATCGTTTCGGCGCGAAGAAATGAGGCCGGTAACGGAACCCTCGAAGTCTCAATGAAAGGAGCGAAAGGGGAGGCGGTCAGTTCGGGACGGGTCGGGATCAAACTCGCGGATGAAAAAGTGATCTACGCTTACCCGGATGAGGCGGGAAGCTTTTCCATTTCATGGCCGGTGGGTGACCACGAACTCGCGTTCGAAGACATTGGGCGCGAGTCACTCGCCGAAACGGTTTCGGTGGAGAGCGGTAAGACGGTGAGACGCGAAACGACCCTTTCGGAACGATCCGCCGTGAGTTTTTCGATTACCGACGGGGAAGGGGAGGACACGCCGTGCAAGATTCAGTTTCACCCGCGGAAAGGTACCGCTCCGGTAAAGCTGGGGCCGACCGACCGCGCCCATGGCTGTGTCGATCAATGGCATTCCGAAACGGGGGATTTTGAAGTTTCGCTTCCTCCGGGGGATTACCGTATCGTCGTCACCCGTGGGCCGGAGTTTGACTCGTTAACGCAGGACATCACGCTGCCGCCGGGTGAAGTTGTGGCGGTGTCAGGAGAGTTGCTGCGCTCGGTGAAGACTCCGGGTTGGGTTTCGACTGACTTTCACAATCACTCAACTCCGAGCGGTGACAATACTTGCGGGACGGCGGATCGACTCATCAACCTCGCTGCCGAGCAGATCGAGTTTGCGCCAACGACGGAGCACAATCGTCTTTACGACTGGGAGCCACTCATTGCGGAGTTGGGCCTCGACGATGTTCTCAGCACCGTTCCGGGAATGGAGCTGACGGGTCGAGGGGCTCACTTTAATACGTTCCCGCTGAAGCCGGATCCGACGAAACAGGATGGCGGTGCTCCGGTCTGGCAGAAGGACCCGCGCTTGAATGCGATTGTGTTGCGCGGATACCAGGGCGGAGAGAGGGACCGCTGGGTCCATGTGAATCACCCCGATATGTCGGAGAATTTTGTCGATAGCAATCGCGACGGTCGGCCGGATGGCGGCTACGCATTTTTCGGGAACCTTCTCGACGGGCTTGAGTCTCAGAATTATCGAGGTTCCAATCTCCTCGCCGGTGCGCCGTTTGAAATTGGGAAGGCGCGAACTGGACTGGGGAAACAGGTGAATTATTTCCGCGAGTTTATCTGGCTGCAATTGCTCAATCAGGGGCTGACGGTCTGGGGTGTCGGCGTCGCGGATGCTCACCATGTTTACGGGAACGGTGTGGGAAGCTGGAGAACCTACATTCCCAGTTCAACAGATGATCCGGCGGAGATCGATTGGAGGGAGATGTCACGGAATGCGAAAGCGGGGCGGATGATTCTTTCCTCCGGTCCCTATCTCGAAGTCGAGACGGGGAGCGGGATCATTGCCGGAGGGCATGATCGGGTCAGTGGTGAGTTGGATCTCAAGGTGAAAGTGCAGTGCGCGAACTGGCTGAACATTGATCGCGTCCAGGTCCTCGTGAATGGAAAGCAGGACGAGCGTTACAACTACACGCGCGAGAACAATCCTGAGATGTTCGGGGACGAGGTCATGAAATTTGATCACACCTTGAAGTTGGATCTAAGCGAGGACGCTCATCTTATCGTGGTTGCGATCGGTGAGAATGAGACCCTCCAGCGTGGATTTGGCACGAGCACTCAAGCGTCGATCCAGCCCTGTGCTTATAACAATCCAATCTACGTCGATGTTGATGGCGGAGGCTTCGAGCCAAACTATGACACACTCGGCTACGACCTTCCCGTGACCGGCCTGAGCGTTGAGAAAGTGGAGAAGCTGATGGGCCTGTAGGGTCGAGCGTGAGCGAGACCATTGGCGTGGGTTGCGAGGGCTGCTCGCTCACGCTCTCTGCTACGGGGAGGCATGGCCTGTGTAGGGTCGAGCGTGAGCGAGAACATTGGCGTGGGTTGCGTGGGCTGCTCGCTCACGCTCGCGGCTACGGGGGAGTGCGATTTTAAGGTGGCGTTTTTATTCGCGGGATGGCTTCTCTTTTGACCAATCGAGTTCAAGCGGCATGGGGGCACCCTGATTCCAGATGCCGCTCAGTTTCTTTCCCTCAAGCGTGGCCTCGTAAGTGGCGTTGAGAGGGGCGGACTCCAAATCAAATTGGTCAGCTTCGAAGGTTACTCTCGTCACGGGGAGGGGGGCGTCGGACTGATCGGGGCTGAAGAGGCTGACATCGGCGGTGGCACCCATTTTCTGAATGTGAATCACGACAAACAATCCGCTTTTTCCTCCGAGGTAGCCGGACCAGTGGCCTTCGAGTGGTGCAAATTCACCGGTGACGACTTTGGCGAGGCTTTGCTCCAATGGCTTGGGAATCTCTTCTGAATAAGTCAATGTCAGGGGGATTTCTGAAGATTGTGACCACTCTCCCGTGAGTGTTTCATCGCTCAGCATTGCGGTGAATTTTCCCCCGATCGAGGGGAAGAGGCAGTGGAGTTTCCCGTTTTCAAAACGGGTCTGAGCAGCAGGGATGCCGGAAGCCGACTGATCAATGCTGTAGAGGCTGGCTTTCCCCTCGTCATTAATTCGAAGGACCTGCCGCAGGTTGGCCACCCCTGCTTTAAGGGTGCCGCTCCAGTAGCCGCTGATCGAAGTGAAGTCTCCGCTCGCCGATTCGGTGACGGTGGGAGCACTGGAATTTTCGAGTCGGATCGTGGCGGTCTTTTCGTCTACATTGATGTTGAGGCTACTCGCAAACCCGCCGGTTCCGCCGTCGTGAGAGAGTTTTCCTTCCTGCACAAACCAGCCGAGTCCCATCGATGGAGTGTGATTTTCGGTTGCCAGTTCCATGGCCTTCTTGAGTGCCGTCGTCGTCTCAGCAGACCAGAAAGCCGAGGCGTAGCGCAGCATGTCGCTGGCTGAACTCACGATGGCACCGGCACCACCAAGAGCATCGAATTCCCAATGTGAGACTCTGATTCCGGAGCGATGGCCCGTCGCGAATTGCTCACGTGCTTCACTCGGAATGGCGCGAGCCTTTTGCTGGTTGGGTGGGTAAGCCGGATCAATCCATTGGTAGTAGGTCTCATCCATTCCCAAAGGATTAAGAATCGTTTCTTTGAGAAGGGAGCTGTAGGACTTCCCTGATATCAGCTCGAGGAGATGCCCGAGTAACCCCATGCCGAGATTGGAATAGCTCTGGGTTCCTTTTTGCTCCATGTCCTGAGGAGAGAAGTCGCTCAGATAATCGTAGAGAGACTCGACGGTGTAGTGAGCATAGGGATTTCGCTGATCCGCGCCGTCTTCCAAATTCGATGGCAGCCGCGGCAGGCCCGAAGTATGCGTCGCCAAATCGAGGAGGGTGATGAAGGACAGGGTCGATGAATTTTGGGTGACCGATTCCGGTAGAAACCGGGTGATGGGATCGTCGAGCCTGGCGTTGCCGAGCAGCACCTGATCCGCGAGGAGAACTCCGGTGAAGGTCTTCGTGATCGACCCGATTTCGAAGAGAGAATGCTCATCAATGGCCGATCTTCCCTCGCCGAGGGTTCCGGCATAGCCAAATTCGATCTCATGACCCGTGATCCTGCCGAAAATGACGCCTTCATTTTTCGACTGCAATTCTTCGTGATACTTTTCGGCTTTGTCTTCCAGTTCGGATGAAAACGAATGAGAGGAGGCGAGGAAGAGGCAGCAGAGAGTCGTTCGCAGGGAAATCATGCTTTCAGGCTGAGTGATGGCCTCGGCACGGTCAAGAATTCTAATCGTTGAGATACTGTGGGAATGTCCTTAGTTTATCCAAACCTCAACCGAACTCATGAAATTCCTCATTCCTCTGGTGCTCCTCGCTTGCATGCCTGCCGTTCTTTCCGCCGACGATGGTGTGAATGTTAAAGTTACGATCACGGGCATCCCCGGTGTGCAGGGTACAATGCTGGTCGGCTTGTTTGACTCGGCCAGTTCTTTCACGAAGCGCCCGCTCAAAAATTCTCCGAAAGTTCGCGTCTCCTCGACGAGTCCGATGACGGTGACGATTCCGAATGTGCCACCCGGAACCTACGCCATTTCAGTGGTTCAGGATTTGAACGGAAATGGTCGTCTTGATAAAACTCTCGTCGGAATGCCTGAAGAGCCGCTCGCGTTTTCCCGAGTCAGTAAGATCCCACGCGGAAAGCCCTCTTTCTCGGCTTGTTCTTTCGAAGTTAAGGAGTCCGATGTCAGTATGACGATTCGGCTCGTGACGCAGTAGGTCAGAGTAACTCGATTCAGGCCTGAGACACCTCTGTAGCGGCGTTGGGAACAACGCCGACGGGTGCGACAGTGAGGCCGAATCGATCCGAATTCTACCGAATCCGGCTACGTCTCAATCTAAAGATCGGCGTCCGTGACGGCACCTTCCGAGGCGGAATTCACGAGCTTCGCATACTTGGCGAGAACGCCTTTGGTATAGCGGGGCTTCGGCTGCTTCCACTTTTTCTTCCGCTCCGCCATTTCCTTCTTCTTGATGTGAAGTGTCATCTCACGGCTTTCCGCGTCGATGGAAATCTGATCGCCATTTTTCACGAGGGCGAGTGGACCACCGACGAAGGCTTCCGGAGTGACGTGGCCGATGACAAAGCCATGGCTGCCACCTGAGAATCGTCCATCGGTGATGAGCGCGACCTCTTTGCCGAGGCCGGCACCCATGATTGCCCCGGTCGGCCCAAGCATCTCCCGCATTCCGGGACCGCCCTTGGGTCCTTCCATGCGGATGACGATGACATCGCCGCTCTTGATTTTGCCGCCGAGAATGGCGGTCATCGCCTTCTCTTCTGAATCATAAACCTTGGCCTTGCCGGTGAAAGTGAGGCCTTCCTTTCCGGAAATCTTCGCGACCGCTCCTTCGGGGGCGAGGTTGCCGTAAAGGATCACGAGATGGCTGTCTTTCTTGATTGGATTCTTCAGGCTTCGGATGATCGTCTGCCCCTTTTCATAAGTGGGCTTCACCTTGGCGAGGTTCTGCTTCATCGTTTTTCCAGTCACGGTCATGCAATCGCCGTGGAGGAGGCCGGCATTGAGAAGCATCTTCATGAGGGGAAGAGTGCCTCCGATCTCGACGAGCTTCATCATGACGTTGGCTCCGCTCGGTTTGAGGTCGGCGATGACGGGAACGCACTTTCCGATTTTCGTAAAGTCATCGATGGAAAGTTTCACCCCGGCAGCGTTGGCGATTGCAAGGAGGTGGAGAACCGCATTGGTCGAGCCGCCGAGAGCAATCGTCACGGTGATTGCATTCTCAAAGGCCTTCCGCGTCATGATGTCGCGCGGGCGAATGTTGTTGTTGATCAAATTCACGACGGCAGCTCCGGCATCGAAGCAGTCCATTAATTTTTCATCGCTCACCGCTGCCTGCGCCGAGCTGTTGGGAAGACTCATCCCGAGGGCTTCGATCGCGCTCGCCATCGTGTTCGCGGTGTACATCCCACCGCAGGAACCCGGGCCGGGAATCGCGGTCTCGGTGACGCCGTCGAGTTCTGCGTCATCGATTTTTCCGGCGCTGTGTTTTCCAACCGCTTCGAAGACTGAAACGATATCGACGTCTTCGCCTTTGAAGCAACCGGGCTTGATCGTGCCGCCATAGACAAAGATGCCGGGGCGATTCATCCGCGCGATTGCGATCAAGCATCCGGGCATGTTCTTGTCGCAGCCACCAATGGCCACGACACCGTCCATGCCTTCGCACCCGACCACTGTCTCGATCGAGTCAGCGATGACCTCGCGGCTCACGAGAGAGTATTTCATGCCCTCGGTCCCCATCGAGATGCCGTCGGAAATCGTGATTGTGTTGAACTCGACACCTTTGCCGCCGGCGGCATCGGCTCCTTTCACCGATTCCTTCGCGAGCTTGTCGATGTGCATGTTGCACGGAGTGACCATGCTCCAGGTCGAGGCGACGCCGATGATGTTTTTCTTAAAGTCTTCGTTCGTGAAGCCGACGGGGTGCAGCATCGCGCGGCTCGGAGCACGGTCCGGTCCATCGAGCATGGGAGCGGAGAATTGACGATGCGCGGGAATCACTTTGGGTTTCTTAGCCATGGGGGAACTTGGCAGGAATGTTCGATGATGAAAATACTATTTCGAATCGGGGATGATACTTTTTTGAGATGATCTCATCCCTTCCGCGAGCTCAAATGTTCTATTGCCGTGTCCGCATTTACGCCGCTCTTCGGCGAACCATGCCGATAAGCCCCCGCGCTTTGGCCCGGCCTTCCCTGGAGAGCGAAAGGGCCTTTGTCGTGCCGGTGAGGTAAGCGCGATCCGTGAGGCCGGAAATCGCCGAGGTGACATGAGCGATGCGGGGGCGACCGCTTTCCTCAATGATGTCATTGATGTCCCGGCTTGAAAAAACATCCTGCTGATAACCTTCGCTGAGGATGAGTGCCCCGAGGAGTGCCTGATCGGCCAGCGAGAGATCGTAGGCATCGACCGCTTCGAGAATCGCGATGGCTTGATCATTTAATCCCGGTCCCTCGTCAGTGGCGCGGGGACTCATTGAGGTTTCAGTCGAGAGTTGGCCCTGCGTCCTGATTTGGATGGCGACTTTCACAGACATTTCCAAGGCAAGGAGTTCACTCAATTCCAACTCGGGGATCAACGAGACGATGTCTTTTAGGTCAGGTTTACTCATTTTATCTCAAGAAAGCCTCAAAAAATGAAAATATGTGTTGCAAAGTTGTATCAAAAATGAGAATTCAATCAGGTGAGCGAGCGAGTCCTGCGTTAATATCGGTTACTTTTGTAAATTTGTCACCTTTATAGCTCAAATAATTACAAAATAAGCCTAAAAATCCGAATTTCATGAGAGAGATTGAGAATATTTTTGTGGAAAGCATCGATAGCTTTCTGAATGAAATGGTCCCCCGACTTGGGTTTCAGCGAAATCCGATCTATCGCGGACAGGCTTCCGAGCAGTGGAAGCTCCTGCCGACTCTGTTTCGCGAAGAGGTTGGAAAGACCGAGTTCAAGAGCTGGGCCGAGCTTGAAGGGGCGCTTTTACTGACACTGAAGCAGAAGTCTCGAGGTGAGCTCGGATACGATCCGGTCACAGAGCTTGAGTGGATGTCGGTCGGTGAGCATTATGGACTCCCGACCCGCTTTTCGACCTGGTCCGAGAATGCTCTCGTCGCTCTTTATTTTGCAACTGATCCCCATTGCGACGACGACGGAGTGGTCTGGCGGATTTTGCCGGGTGACGGCGAACTGGCGATCTCGCACGATTATGAGCAGATCCCGGAGAGTCCGCGTGTTTACACTCCGCAGAAAATGACGGCGGCGATGCTCAATCAGAAGACCTGCTATCTTTCTCACCCGCTCCCGGCGGAGGATGCAACTCCGGAGTGCTTTGAAGAATTCTTTGAGCTGGGCAGTGATCGTCTTCACCTTGCCAAGATCGTCATTCCGGCTCCGGAGAAGGAATACATGCGCCGTCGTCTTGCGACAATGGGCTTCGACAACCGGACCCTTTTCCCGGGGATGAAGGGGCTTTGCGGTCAGATCCGTGAGGAAATTTATTCCCACACCGATTCCTTTGAGTGGGTTTTTCCCGGTGAGTAGCCGCACTAGTTTGCTCGAAAGCACCTATCCCCACGGTCGTTTAGCCGGGAATGAGGACGTAGTTCACGAAGAACTCTCCTTCTTCCCGCTTCCTGATCACTCCGTTTTCGAAGAGGTGAATCTCATAGCCGAGATAGGTGATGAGATCGCGGACGTCGCGGCCGTGTCCTTCTTCGTCGAGGGGTTCATTCACTTCGAGGAGGATCGTCGGGCGGAATTTTTCGAGCGTCAGCCGGGCGCCGTTTAGCACGGCGATTTCATGGCCTTCGACGTCACATTTGATGAAAGAGAGTTCTTTTATGTCGCTGGCTTCGCAGAAGGCATCGAGCGTCGTTGTCTGAATGGTATCGACTTCGCCAACTTCGGCACCGGTGACTTCACAAAGGGATGCTTCGTAGTAGTTCGGACTGTTATTACGATGGAGAGGCACGCTGATCTTCGCTTCACCAACTTTGTCTGAGAGCGCGAAAGAGGAGGTCACGACGTTCTCAAGCTTCAGCGAATCGACATTGTGATTCAGGACCCGTGACATCGCTTCAGTGGGCTCAAAGGAATAGACCTGTCCCTCCGGACCGACCTTGTCCCTCCGGACCGACCTGTTCTGAGAGGAAGCGGGTGAAAAGTCCGAAGTTGGCTCCGATGTCCATTGTCGTATCTCCCGGCTTCACCAGTTCAGCGATCACACCGAGGTCGGCCTCGTCGGTGATCCGCGCCGACTTCAGCTTAGAGAGATAGTGCGAATCGCGGATGCGGTGCTGGAGGCCCTGAGGAAGGAGGGGGAGAAGGCTCTTGAGGGAGACGCGATCGCTGGAGATTGGGAGGATGCTCATGTTGGTATTTATGAAAAATAGACTCAACCTCCTGATTCACAATGTGAAATTTCAAAATTAATATAATTATCAAAATTGAGAGAATTCATTCAAGCTGATTCAATTCAGATGGGCTTGAAAGAAAGCGGTGACCTGATCATGGACCGCTTCGGTTTTAAACTCAGAGCCTCCATGTCCTGCTCCTTCAATGATCACGAGGGTGGACTCGACGCCCTCCGAGCGAAGGGCTTCATGAAAACGGGTGCTTTGGGAAATCGGAACTCCTGGATCTTCACTCCCGTGCATGATGAGAAACGGCGGGTCGTCGGCGGAGACGTGGTAAAGCGCGCTCGCATCCTTCGCGAGCTCAGGGGCGTCAGGAACGGGAGTGCCAAGGAGCTTTGCCCCGTTCGACTGGCTGACCTGTTCATAGGTCCGCGTTTCGCTAACGACATTCGGTGGCATCGCGAGAAGGTCGGTTGGACCGAACCAGTCACAGACAGCCTGGAGTTTGATTTTCTCGTCGTTTTTGCCGGGGCGCGTGCCCATGAGTGCGGCGAGATGGCCGCCTGCTGAGCTGCCCCATGCGCCAACTGCATCCGGATTTAGTTGATACTCTCCTGCATTTTCCCTGATCCATCGGATGGCGGCGGAGCAGTCATTGATTTGTCCGGGCCATTGCGCGACATCGGTGAGTCGGTAGCTCACACTGACGACGGCAAATCCGCGGGCAGCGAGAAAGGCGGCGGGGCAATTGTCTTTGCTTCCGTTCAGCCATCCACCACCGTGAACCCAAATGACCACGGGGAGAGGGGTTTCCGCGATCGCTTCGGGACGATAGAGATCGAGCTTCAGTTTTACTCCATCGTGGGTGGCATAGACGATATCATTAATCGCGGTGGTTCCAGTGGGCGGACCTTGCTTCGACTTCTTTTTTTCCTGTGAGAAAACCGGAAGAATCAACAGGGTTAAGCCGAGGAGGAGACAGGGTTGAATGGAGAAGCGGAGGGATTTCATCGCGATCAGAATACTAACCCAACGCAGCAAAGTCGATGTTTGCATCCCGGATCGATCAGCAGGGGCCAAAAATTTGATCTCTGTGGTCCTTTCGCTGCCTCTTGCCGGCTGAACGGCATGCAGAACTGAGACGCAGTTGCGCCGGAAATCGGCTCGACCGTTCCGGTGGGATTCGCTGTCTTATCGTCATGACAACGAGACGGAATTTTATTAAAGGCGCGGCCTCTGCTTCAGCCATCGTCGCCGCTCCGGCGATTGTTCGCGGGCAAAACCTCAATTCAAAGCTTCAACTCGCCTCGATCGGGTCGGACGGAAAGGGATTTAGCGACATCAAAGCGATGTCTTCCCATGGCTACCAGCAGTATGTCGCGTTTTGTGATGTCGATCTCGACCGGACTCTAAATGTCCAAAAGCTCAGCCCGGAAACGCCGATTTATCAGGACTTCCGTGAGATGTTTGCGGAGAAGGCGGACGAGATCGACGCCGTGACTGTGTCCACCCCGGATCACATGCACGCTTATTGTGCGATCAGTGCGATGAATCTAGGCAAGCATGTCTATTGCCAGAAGCCGATGACGCACAATGTCTGGGAGAATCGCGAAATGATGCGGGTCGCCCGCGAGGCCGGGGTGATCACCCGTCTTGGAAATCAAATTCATTCCCACAAATTCTACCGCACCGCAGTGCAGCTGGTTCAGTCCGGTCGCATCGGGAAAATCAAAGAAGTCCAGAGCTGGGTCCCGACCCCGGGGCATGGGCGCAGCATGCATCTCAGTCGCCCGAAGCGAGTTGATCCGGTGCCGGATTCTTTGAACTGGGAAAGCTGGATTGGCGTGGCCCCAATGCGACCTTACTCGGGCGAGCATCGCTGTTATCACCCCTGGGGATGGCGCGATTGGCAGGATTTCGGAAGCGGTGCGATCGGCGATTTCGGCTGCCACATTCTCGACCCGGTTTTCACGGCTTTGAATATCACCGGTCCGAGCGATGACTATTTCGCGGATCACTCGGGGATGAATGACGAAGTGTGGCCCGCGCAGACGATGTACCGTTTCACCGTTCCCGGCACCGAATACACGACAGAGGATCGCATTCAAATCACCTGGAGTGACGGGGGGCGGGCCGTTTCAAAAAAGGGATCACACATTCCGGAAAACGAGCAGTTGCCACCCAGTGGATCTTATCTCGTTGGTGAGACCGGAACAATCGTGATCCCTCATGTCGCAGCGCCGAAAATCTATCTTCCCGGTGGAGAAATGACAGAAGACTATGAAATGGCCGAGGATCTCGATCACTATCACGGTTGGATCGATGGCTGTATCCTCGAAGAGCAGCCGACGGATGGTTTCGAGTATGGTGGCCGACTAACCGAGGTGATTTTACTGGCGAACATCGCAGTCCGTTTTCCGAAGGAAAAATTGCAGTGGGATGCGGAGAAAATGCAGTTCACGAATAACGACGAGGCGAATCAATATCTGACGCGGGAGTACCGTGAGGGCTGGGATTTGAAGGATCTGTTAGGGTAGTGGTGAGGAGTTGAGGAGCTTTTGAACCGCGAATGGACACGGATTCACACGAATGCTGCAGCTCCTCACTCCGCCGAATACCACCGTCCCAGTTTCTCCACGATGACGCGCTTCACCACGTCTGCTTCTATTTCCCCTGAAACCCGATAAATGATCTCGCCGCCGGGGGCGATGATGACGGTGTGGGGGAGGGTGCCCTGCCACTCGGGGTCGAGGGCTTCGGCGAGTTCGTCGGTGCTGCCGGAAAAAAGGTAGTTGTTCGTGCTGCGTTCTTCTTCGAGCACGGACGCTTCGGTAAGGCGTGGCATCGCGGCCTGGAATCGGCGCAGGAGGGTTCCGGCCTTCTCTTTTGCCTCCGGACTGTCGGTGCTGATCGTGATCATGTCGAAACCGCGCGTTTCAAACTGGCGTCCGATTTCGATGAGGTGGGGCATTTCACCGAGGCAGGGCCCACACCAGGTTGCCCAGAGATTAACGAGGCGAAGTTTGTCGGTGGAGTTTTTGCGAAGCGAAGCGACGTCGGCTTCATCGATCATCTCCAGGGTGACTTCTCTCGCCGCAAACTCCTCATCGTATTCGGTGACGAGATGCCGCTTGTGGGCCCACTTCGTGGAACATCCGTGAGCGCGGGTCACGGGGACGGCCACTTCGTTCCCGGCGAGAAGTGCCTCAATCGCCTCCCGGGCATCGTGTGACTGGATCGTGGCGGGATCGCCGAATTTAGAATCGTCAATTCTCCCGACGTAGCGAAGAGTTCGCGCTTTGTCGAAGATGAAGAGGTGAGGTGTCGCCGTTGCCCCGTAGGCCTTGCTCACGCTTTGGGTTTCCCCGTCGTAGAGAAAGGGAAAGTTAAATTCGAAATCGAGGGCGTGCTTCTTCATCTCCTCAAGGGTGTCCCCGTAGACCGAATAGCCGAGTTCGTTTAGACGGACCGATTCAGGATCATTCGGTGAAATCGCGACGAGCTGGAAATTCGCGTCAGCGTAGTCATCAATGATGGCTTTGATCCGTGACTCTGCGCCCTGAGCACTCGGGCAGTGATTGCAGGTGAAGAGGATCGCAAGAATCTCAGCGTCGGCGTAGTCCGCGAGGGTATGCTGTTTGCCATCAACTCCGGGAAGGTCAAAGCCGGGTGCCGTCGCTCCAATCTCCAGAGTTTTGATTTCTTCGGGTGCTGCGCTGAGAAGGCATGTAATTAGAAGTGGCAGAAGTAACGCCGCAGTAAACGGGTGACTTCTGTCAAAAATCTCAAGTAAATGGCATTGAATCATATCAAGGAAGTCGGTTTGATCCAGTAGCGGCAGCATTGATCATTTCGTCGAAGTCAGCAAAGAAATCAGGTCCTAATTCGTGAGAGAGGTGTTCATTAAGGAAGGGAAGCATGGCTTGAACAGCTTCGACCTCGTTTATGTAGAGAAACATGTCTTTAAACTTGCTCCATCTCAACTTGGGCAGGGTCCGGTTTCGAAAGTTGTGGGTATCAAACTCACTTAGTAACTGGCTTTCCCGTTCCTGTCTCTGCTGATTGTCGCGAGCCCTTTTTTGTTCGTCTCGATCCATTCCTCTCAGCAAGCTTTCTCTATTCTTCTCCAGAATTTCGACCATCCTCAGTTCCTGTGCAATACGCTTGTCCCACGCGTTCATCAATGCAGCTGGATTTTCAAGACGGAGATGAGGCAGGATAGTCTGCTCATACATCCCCCCGATCTTCAGGGGAGAATTTTCCCATTCAGAATTTTGATTGAGAAAGCTTTCCAGGTCGTACGCTTTTGCGAAAACGGAATTGGTGACCGACCCAATCAAGTCACCAGTCGGAAACTCATCGAGCTGACTCAAACTTTCAATGTAGGCCATCAAGGGGTCAATCACATCGGCTCTATTCTGTGCCTCCACTGCTTTGCAGGTCAGTGCAAGGTAACGAAGTTGAATTTGAATGGACTTAATTTTCGAGGGGTTATCTAGATTATTCCTTGGATCTTCGCGCCATTCCCTGAAGTCGGATCCAGGACGATTTTCGCGCTCGTAATTGACTAGCTCAATGCAGTTGAGATAAAGATCCATCGCCTCTCCCGGGCTGGCGGCGGCGGCGGCGAAGCGTTCACCAGCACTTAAATTTCGGTTCGCGCTGTTTTGTTCGATTGCCTGTTCAATTTCCTCCGCCTGCTTCTTGATCGACTCGATTTGTTCGAGGGTGAGATCAGCGGCCTGAGATTGAAAGGAGCACAGCGTCGCGATGACGAGGGCCGGAAGTAGTTTGCGGAGGTTCATTCCCCGAAGCGTATCGGGATTTGAAAGCGGCGACAATACTGAATTTGCGCCGGCGAGATTGGGAAAGAACCAGATGTTTTACCTGCGGTCGTTTCAGTCAGAATCTTCTTTCGTGAAGATATCGATTTCAGAAAAGAAAGTGTGTCTCGGTTCGATGTGATCGTAGTTCGAAGTTGGAAGAACTTCGAAAACGAGATAGCGAAAGCTCCCAAGAGTATCGGTGTTCGAAAAGATCCGGCAGGCTTGTTGTGGCGGTCGACCCGGGCTCTTGCTGACATGGAAAAAGACATCGGTATCGACCCGGGCGATTCGCTTCCACCCGGCTTGATCCGACTGTGTCGGAAGGTTGGTTGGCCTCTCATTTCCGCATCCCCAGACGGTATATCGCTGCACGGCCCGGAGAGTCAGCTCCGGCTCAGAGCGATTGCGATGCCAGGAGTAGGTGTGGATCCTGGACACCGGCTCCTCATTACCGAGGTCGAAAATAATGTATCCGGTTCGGTTATCTCTGAAAAAGAATGACTGACCGGGCTCGTCAGCACTCTGGGGCGAATTCCCGTCAATGAGCACCGTTTGAGGCGCGCTGCCGGGGGCTATCCCGGACTTTTTGTCATTTGCCCCGCGGGTTTGCCACTCGATTGCGATCTCATTCCCCCTGTTCTGATCCGCAAAATCTTCGTCGCTGGGTGGAGGAATCGATGGGAAGTGAAAGTCGGGAGTTTCAGTGCCGCTCTCGATTTGAATCATGACAGGAACTTTTCCGATCTCAATTCCGAGTCCGTTGCCGGTCACAATTCTCCGATCTTCAAAGCCGTCGGTTTTTACATCGACGGCTCCGGAGGCCACGAGAAGTTGGCTGAACCCATCCGGTGAAGCGGTGGTCATGAACTCTGTTCCCTGATCGACAAACGAACTGGTGGGCGTGCGAATCGTGAATCCGTGCGAGGAATCAGTATTCGCAATCGAGTAAGTCTGGCCATAGTGGAGAAAGGCGCTGTTCCGCGAGTCGATCTCCAGCAGGGCCGGGCCGAAAAGAGTTGTCGAAGCGCCGGACTCGAAGAGGATTTCGACGCTGCCGGAAGCCAGTTGAAGGCGGTCACGATTTCGGATTTCACTTTCCGGCAGGATTTCCTCTGAAAGCCACGCGGGTTCGTTCCCTGAGACAAGGATTGCGGCGACCGGTTCAACTTTGCGGGAGACAACGGCGACCAGGAGCGCCATCAAGACAGCCGCCGCAGCGAGCGAGGTCACCGTGGTTCGTGAATATGGGGCGGGTGAAAAAGGTTCGTTCTCCGCCAGCTTTGCGATGTCTTCTTTTCCTGCGATTTCCCGGAGGAGCCCGACGGTTCGGGCCGCTTTCCAGTAGCGTTCACGAGTTTCCGGATCGGAGCGCAGAGCCGCTTCAAGTTTTTCGAATTCCTCTCTCGTGATGTCTTCATCGAGATATTTCTGAATCAGCGTCTCCCGGAATGGGGCATTCTCTTCGGTGGTCATGTCCGGCCCTCCATTTGTTGAGTCACGCATTGTTCAAGTTTGCCGCGGATGCGCCGGATCTGCTTGTAGAGGCTGTTGCGGGTGCGCCCGCTGGCCAGTGCCAGCTCGGTGAGATGCCCGTGTCCCTGGTAGGGGGCGAGGACAAGTTTTCGACTGGCGCTGCCGAGAGCTTCGAGACAGCGGGTCAGGGCGGCTTCCTCCTGCTTCAGGCAGGGCATTTCACTTTCTTCATCGTGCTTCGAGAGGAGTTCGAGAAGATCCGGATCGAAAACGAGGTGGTCGCGCGATTTGGTTCGAAAATACTTCTGCGATTCGAATCGGATGATGCATTTACCCCAGGGAAGGAATCCGTCATCGTCATCCAAATGAGCGAGCTTTTTCCACATAATCAGGCTCGAAGTCTGCATTACCTCATCGACGGCATCCCAGCTTGGGAGGAGCGCCCGGGCATGCAGCCGCAGTGCCAATTCGTTCGCTTCGAAGAGGCGTTCGAAGTCTCTCTGGCTGGGTGAAGATTCCTCAAGCATCAAAGACCATACTCCCGATAACGGGGCAATTGGCCCAATTTTATTCGGCCTGAAAGAGGAGCGGTGAGGAAAATGACGTCGAACTGATGTCGAACCCGTCTGGCCTTTTCCCGTCGAGCCTCGTGATTGACCTCCATCCCGAATAAGAGAACACTCCGATGCTTCGCGAAGCCCCCTCCCTATTATATGAAGTCAGCTGTCACGGCACTCCTTGTCCTTGCATTCCAAACGGTTAACGCGGCCGACTTCAATCGGGATATCCGGCCGATCCTTTCGAACAAATGTTTCGCCTGTCACGGTTTCGATGAGCATGAGCGGAAGGCCGATCTCCGCCTCGACACGAAAGAAGGCGCTTTTGAAGACCTTGGAGGATATGCCGCGATTGTCCCCGGTAATCTTGAAAACAGCGAAGCGTATTACCGCATCATCACTGATGACGCGGAAGATCTCATGCCTCCTCCGAAGTTTCACAAGCCACTCACGGGGGAGGAGAAAAAGCTTATCAAAGAGTGGATCGAAGGCGGGGCCGAGTACAAGATGCACTGGTCCTATGTGCCGCTGATTCCTGACGGGAAAATTGAGGAGAAGGCTTCTTTTATCGATCACTTCATCCGGGCAGAGCTTGAGAAAGCAAACCTCGATCCGGTCGGTCCGGCGGATCGGGTCACCCTCGCGCGGCGTCTCCATTTCGATCTTCTCGGGCTGCCGGCTCCGGCGGAAGCCGTCGATGCCTTCGTCGCCGATGAATCTCCGGACGCCTACGAAAAGCTCGTCGATGACTTGCTCGCGGACGAAGCCTTCGGCGAGAGAATCGCGGTCTATTGGCTCGACCTCGTGCGCTACGCGGACTCGATAGGCTATCATTCCGATAATCCCATGGAGGTTTCGGCCTACCGCGACTACGTGATTTCCGCCTTCAACCGGAACATGCCCTACGATCAATTCACGATCGAGCAGCTCGCCGGAGACCTTCTCCCGAACGCGACCCTGGAGCAGAAGATTGCCTCCGGTTACAATCGTCTCCTTCAAACCACGGAAGAGGGCGGTGCACAGGCGAATGAATACAAAGCGATCTACGCGGCTGGCCGGGTGAGAAATGCGTCCACCGTCTGGCTCGGGTCCACGATTGGTTGTGCCCAGTGTCACGATCATAAATTTGATCCTTTCACCGCGAAGGATTTCTATGCCTTCGCCGCCTTCTTTGACGACATTAAGGAAAAAGCGGTCGGAAAGCGGGACGTGAATTTGAAGCTCCCGACGAAGGAGGAGGAAGTGGAACTGTCGCGGCTTCGCGCTGAGGTGAAGGCGACCTCACTGGAGGCGGTCCTAGCCGCCGATGCGACGCTTTCCGCTGCCGTGAACACGAGCGAGTTGGCGTGGGAGTCGGAAATGAAGTCGCAATCAAAGGATGCCCTGGCCGCGATCGAGCGCGCTTCTAAACCGACCGCGTACACCTCGACGGGTAGTCAGAAATTCAAACTCCTGGAAGATCGTTCGCTTCTCGCGGAGGCAGGGAATCCGGACCACGCCAACTACCGCATTACCTTACCGGGAGAAGGCACTTTTCGGGCGATTCGACTCGAAGTCATGATGGACAAATCGTTCGCGAAAGGTCTTTCGAGAGGAAACGGGAATTTCGTCCTGACGCATTTCCGTGTGAAAAAAGGAGAGCAGATTCTCCCACTGGAAACGGCGCGGGCGACCTTCGAACAAAACGGGTGGCCGGTCCTCGGCGCTCTCGATCCGGCGAAAGAAACCGGGTGGGCCATCTCCGGGCAAACCGATGCGGCGGCCAATCAGGAGGCGGTCTTCATTTTAAAAGAGCCGCTCACGCTGCAAGCGGGCGAGGAACTCACCGTCGAACTTCAGCATCAATCTCAGCACGCGAAGCACAATATCGGTCGCTTACGCCTCGGTCTCACCAAAGATCTCGAACCCTCCCCCTCCTCCGGGATGGAGGCGCTCACGCCGGATCTCCTGACCATTCTCGGGAAAGATAAGGCGGACCGATCAGAAAAGGAATCCACTCAGCTGCGTGTCCATTTCCATGCGACGACACCACTCCTCGCCGAGGCTCGATCCACCCGGGAGGCTGCGGTTGCTGCGCTCGCCAAGCTCGATGGCAATCTCCGGACGATGCTCGTTTCCGAGTCGATGGCTGAACCTCGTGTGACCCGCCTCCTTCATCGGGGTGACTGGATGGATAAGGACGGTGAGATCGTCCCTCCGGCGCTTCCCGCCTTTCTCCCCAAAGATGCGGACCTTCCGGCGGATCGTCGCGGGACACGCCTCGACCTCGCGCAATGGATCGTCGGTGAGAGCAATCCGCTCACGGCGCGGGCCTTCGTCAATCGCGTCTGGATGCTTTTTTTCGGCGAAGGGATTTCCCGTAATGTCGAAGATCTCGGTGGGCAGGGCGAACCGCCGACCCACCCTGAGCTGCTCGACGAACTCGCGATCCAGTTCCGCGAGAGCGGCTGGGATGTGAAGGCGCTCATCAAAGAAATGCTGATGTCGGAGACCTATCGCCAATCCTCGATTCCGTCTCCGGAGCTGGTGGAAAAAGATCCCACGAACCAGCTTTACGGAAGGCAGGGGCGCTGGCGTGTCAGTGCCGAGTTCGTCCGCGATACCGCGCTCACGTTGGGTGGTTTGTTAGAAGAAGAAGTCGGCGGTTTAAGCGTCAAGCCCTATCAGCCCGAAGGCTACTGGCAGCATCTGAATTTTCCGAAACGGGAGTGGGAGCGCGACAAGGGTAAAGGGCTCTACCGCCGCGGGGTTTACACTTTTTGGAGCCGGAGCTTCCTGCACCCTGCGATGATGGCTTTTGATGCGCCGAGTCGGGAGGAATGCACGTCGCGTCGCTCGCGTTCGAATATCCCCCAGCAGGCGCTCGTGATGCTGAACGATCCCGCTTTTGTCGAAGCCGCGCGGAAGTTTGGCGAGCGCATCGCGACGGTCGAAGGAGGGCCGGAGGAAAAGATCGCCGCCGGTTGGAAAATGGCGACGGGCCGCAAGGCGAGCGCCGATGAAATCGGAGTCTTGCGCAGCGTCCACAATTGGCAGCAGGCGGACTACACCGGCAATCCAGCCGGTGCGCAGGAATTTCTCAGCGTGGGGGATTCGCCGCCGACCGTGGTAGATGACGTGGCTGCGGCAGCGGCCTGGGCGCAGGTCGCACGAACGATTTTGAATGCCTACGAAACCACGGCTCGAAACTAAGCCCTTAGATTCTCACTTCTCATGAACTCAGATTTTTCCACTCAGGTTTCCCGGCGGGCCTTTCTCAATCAGGCGACCGTCGGTCTCGGGGCAACCGCGCTCACTCATCAACTCTTCGCCGAAGCTGGCGTCGAACAACGCTGGGCCGGGGCGGTGCAGCCTCACCATGTCGCCAAGGCAAAGCGTGTCATCTTTCTCTGCATGGCGGGAGGTCCCTCGCATCTTGAGACGCTTGACTATAAGCCGGAGCTCGCAAAGATGGATGGCAAACCCATGCCGGAATCTTTCACTGCGGGTCAGCCGATTGCGCAGCTTCAGGGGAAAGTCCTCACCTGCATGGGGCCGCAACATGGATTCAGCCGGCACGGCCAGTCCGGGCAGATGATCTCCGATGTTCTCCCTAACATTGCTAAACTTGCTGACGATATCACGATTGTGAAGTCAATGAGCACGATGCAGATCAACCACGATCCGGCGCACACTTTCATGAACACGGGAACGCAGATTTCCGGTCGTCCCTGCATGGGTTCGTGGGTTAATTATGGCTTGGGTAGTGAATCGGAGGATCTTCCCGGCTTCGTCGTCCTCACCTCCGTCGGGGGTGGTCAGAGTCAGCCCATTGCGGCCCGGCAGTGGCACAGCGGATTTCTCCCAAGCCGGTTTCAAGGCGTGCAATTTCATTCCAAGGGGGATCCTGTCCTTTACGTCGGGAATCCGAAAGGAGTGAGCCGCGCCGCGCAGCGAAATGTCGTCGATGGGGTCAATGCGCTGAATCGGGTTCGCAACGAAACGATCATCAATCCTGAGATTGAAACCAAAATCGCGCAGTATGAAATGGCTTTCAAAATGCAGGCCAGCGTTCCGGAGTTAGTGGACTTGTCAGGAGAACCTAAGCATGTTCTCGACATGTATGGAGCCGTTCCGGGGGATGGTTCGTTTGCAAGCAACTGCCTCCTTGCGCGCCGTCTCGCCGAGCGCGGGGTGCGCTTCATTCATCTCTATCATCGCGGGTGGGATCACCACAGCGGCGTGAAAAGCGGGGTTGAAAATACCGCCGCGCTCGTGGATCGCGGGAGTTGGGCTCTCGTCGAGGACTTGAAACAGCGCGACATGCTCAAGGACACCCTCGTCGTCTGGGGCGGGGAATTCGGACGCACCCCGATGGCGCAGGGAACCGGGCGCGATCATCACATTAAAGGGTTTTCAATCTGGATGGCCGGAGGTGGGATCAAGGGCGGTCTCTCCTACGGCGCGACCGACGAGATGGGTTACAATGCGGTCGAAAATGAGGTGAGCGTCCACGATTTTCATGCGACGATGCTTCACCTCCTCGGAATCGATCACCACCGTTTTTCATTCCCTTTCCAAGGTCTCGATGTCAGACTAACCGGCGTCGAAAAATCCCGCGTTGTTAAAGAGCTGATCGCTTAATTGCGACGAATCACATTTCCATTTCTCCGAATGACGATAAAAAAACTCCTCCTCTCAATCGCGCTTTGCGTCACTTGTTTCACGACTGCGCACGCGACCGAAGTGAAAATGTACGAACCGACGGGAACGCTGCCGTATCTCTCCGTCGAGGAAAGCATCGAGACCTTTGAACTTCCGGAAGGGTATCGTCTTGAGGCCGTCGTGACCGAGCCGGAAATTGCTGAGCCGGTTGTCTGTGCCTTCGATGGAAACGGTCGTCTTTACGTTGTGGAAATGCGCACCTACATGCAGGACGCGGACGGGACGGGAGAAAATGAGCCGACGAGCCGGGTCTCCCGCCACGAGGACACAAACGGTGATGGAGTCATGGACCGGCACACCGTTTTTGCGGACGATCTTCTCCTCCCTCGTATGGTTTTGCCGCTCGATGATCGCGTTCTCATCGGGGAAACGAACACGCTTGATATTTATTGTTACCGCGACACCGACGGCGACGGCGTTTCCGATGAGAAAACGCTCTGGTATGAAGGCGGGCCTCGCGGCGGTAACATGGAGCACCAACCCAGTGGCCTGATTTGGTCGATGGATAACTGGATCTACACGACCTACAACGCCTATCGCCTGCGTCACAATCCCGCCGGGCTTGCCCATAAAGAGCCAACCGCGCCGAACGGAGGGCAGTGGGGGCTTTGTCAGGATGATCATGGAAAGCCCTGGTTCGTGAATGCGGGCGGGGAGCGTGGGCCTCTGAATTTCCAGCAGCCGATTGTCTACGGAGCGTTCAATATCGCGGACCAATTCCCGCTCGACTATCGTGAAGTTTTTCCACTCGTCGGGATTCCCGATGTTCAGGGTGGGGCAAGCCGCTTTCGTCCTGACAATCATACCCTGAATCACTTCACCGCGACCTGCGGTGAAGAGGTTTTCCGGGGGGATCGCCTTCCCGGGGAGCTCCGAGGGGACCTGCTTTTTTCCGAGCCGGTTGGTCGCCTCATTCGACGAAGTAAGGTGGAAGTCAAAGACGGCATCACTCACCTGACAAACGCACATCCCGGCAGTGAATTTATCCGCTCAACCGATCCGAATTTCAGGGCGATGCACCTCGTCAATGCGCCCGACGGCACCCTCTACATGGTCGATATGTATCGGGGAATTGTCCAGCAGGGTAACTGGACCAAGCCCGGTAGTTATTTGCGCGGCGTCATTGACGAATACGGGTTCGCCAAGAACATCGGCCGTGGTCGCATTTACCGCATTGCGCACGAGGATTTCGAACCGGGACCGCAGCCGCGGATGCTCGACGAAACGCCCGCAGAGCTGGTCGCCCACCTCGAGCACCCCAACGGTTGGTGGCGTGACACTGCGCAGAAGCTTCTCGTCTTGAAAGGGGATCAATCGGTGGTCCCCTCGCTTGAGGCGATGGCACGGACGAGTGAGAGCGATCTTGCGAGAATGCATGCGATTTGGACTCTTGAGGGGCTTGGCGGACTTTCTCCTGAATTCGCCCGTGAAAAATTGCAGGACGAAGCTTCCCCGGTCCGTCGCGCTGCGATTCGTGCGAGCGAGACCCTAATCATGAACGGCACGGGCGAGCTTCAAAATGATCTCATCGCGATGGCAGGAGATCCTGACGAAAATGTGGTCATTCAAAGCCTCCTGACGGCGAAGCTTCTGAAGTTTCCGGACTACGATGGTCTCATCCGCGGGACAGCCGATGCGCATCAAAGCAGGGGCGTGAAGGAGATCGGAAAGCAGCTCACCTCAGGCGGAGGCGAAGTTCTGCCGAAGATGAGCGGGGAGGAACTTACTCTTTATAAAGAGGGGAAAACGATTTACGCCTCGCTCTGCTTTGCTTGTCATGGTGAGGATGGAAAGGGGATGCAAATTCCGGGGGCAGACAACGCTCTTCTCGCTCCCTCACTCGCGGACTCTGCAATCATCAAAGGGCATCGGGAGTTGGCGACGAAAGTGGTCCTCCATGGGATGACGGGAACTTCAGGCGGGCATGACTACCCCGGTGAAATGATCGCGATGGCTTCGAACGGCGATGAGTGGGTCGCCTCGGTTCTGTCTTATGTTCGAAACAGTTTCGGTAATCAGTTAGGATTTGTGAAGACCGATGAGGTCGTCCGAATTCGCGAGGAGAACACAGATCGTACCCTTGCCTGGACCGAGGCCGAGCTCTTGGCAAGCGTGCCGCAGATCCTGCCCGATCGTTCCGGTTGGAAGCTTAGTGCAAGCCACCAGGGCGCTGATGTCGGGAGTGCGATCGACGGAGATTTTAAGTCCCGCTACACCACCGGCGAAAGCATGCAGCCCGGCATGTGGTTGCAGGTTGAGTTGCCCGAAGTGACGGAAGTTGCTGGTTTGATTCTTGATTCCGCCGGTTCGCGTAATGACTATCCACGTGGCTGTGAGGTGCAGCTTTCGACGGACGGAAAACAGTGGAGCGATCCGATCAAAAAGCCTGAGGAAAAGAATTCCAAGGTCGTTGTCGAATTTCCGGAGCAGCCCGCAAAATACATCCGGATCACCCAGACGGGCGAACACCGGCTCTACTGGTCAGTTCACGACCTCAACGTGCTTCGCGCGGCGCAATAAATTCTCGCGAAAGATGGCCGATTCGAGGCGGTCGTGGAGTTCAGAGTTGCCAGCGGGGGGGTCAACAGGGTTCACGCAGTGACCTAACCCTGTTGGCTGTGTCACGCCGGAACCCCCACTCATGAAATCGTTTCTTCTTATCCCTCTTTTCGCCAGTATTTTGCTCACCTCGTCCGGGGCGGCCGAGACTTCAAAACCAAACGTCCTCTTCCTTGCGGTCGATGACATGAATGACTGGATCGGGTGTCTCGACGGGACCGCTCCGATGGTTCGGCCGCAGGCGATCACGCCGAATCTCGATAAGTTGGCGGCTCGCGGCGTCAATTTCACCAATGCTCATACCGCGGGCGTTTTTTGTGCGCCATCGCGGGCTGCAATTTTTTCGGGTCAATTTGCTTCAACGACCGGTTGTTACACGACTGCAAACTACTTTGTGAGCTCTCCTGATATCGAAGCCTTGCAGATGAGTTTTGACAAAGGAGGCTACGCCACCTTCGGGACAGGGAAGCTTTTTCACCACCCGGCCGGAGCAATCGACCAGCGAGGTTGGACTGAGTTTTTTCTCCGCAACCAGTCTCAGAGAGAGAATGGTTGGCCTCTCGATTCCTGGAGTCCGGAAACGCCGTTCCCTGATCCTTTTCCGGCGAGCATTTACAACGCCGGTAAAAAAATAACGGGAGGTCTCTTTCTGGAGTGGGGAGCCATCCCGAATGAAAAAGAGGAGGAAATGGCTGACACCATCCGGATCAACTGGGCCGTCGATCAGCTCGGGAAAAAGCACGATAAACCTTTCTTTCTCGCTGCCGGAATCTATGCGCCGCATTATCCGAACTATTGCCCGCAGAAGTATTTCGACCTCTACGATCCGGAGAAAATCACCCTGCCTCCTTATAATGAAAATGATCTCGATGATCTTCCTGACAAAATCAGAACGAAGAAGATCAATCGACGGAACCTTCATCATCGGGGATTGGAAAAGCTCGATGCGATTGATGATGCAATCCATGGCTACCTCGCCTGTATCAGCTATGCCGATGCGATGATGGGGCGTGTCCTCGATGCCCTCGAAGCGAGTCCCTACGCAGACAATACCATCGTCGTGCTGTGGAGTGATCACGGGTATCACCACGGGGAAAAGGGTGACTGGGGAAAGCACACACTATGGGAGCGCACCTCGAACGTGCCTTTTATCTGGGCTGGTCCCGGTGTTGCGGAGGGAGCGAAGACCGATGTCACGGTCAGTCTGATCGACATGTATCCCACTTTCGTTGAGCTGTGTGGCCTGCCTCAGCCGGAGCAGCCTCTCGAAGGGGTATCCCTCGCGGCCACCCTCGCCGATCCGGCAGCGGCAGAAGATCGTGATATTTTTCTGCCTTACATGGAGCCGGGTGAGTTCGCGATCATTAACCGTGACTGGCGCTATATCCGTTACGGCGAAGATGGAGAGGAACTGTATGAGCTTCAGAAAGACCCTAACGAGTGGACAAATTTGGCCGCTCGGCCTGAGTATCAAGAGCGAATCGAGGCAATGCGAAAGCTTGCTCCGGAGACTTTCGCTGACCACGAGGAAAAGCTGAACAGCCGCAAGGATCTCGTTGTCGACGGGGAAACCTTTCGATGGGAGAAAGGGGCTGGAAATGCCGCGACGACATCAGGCTACGTGCCTCCGGTGACTCGTGATGGCAAGGCGCCGCGCACGGGCATCGAGACGAAAGAGAATCTGGTCAAGGATGGTTCGTTCGAACTCGGCCCTGAGAAGTCCAGTTGGCGGTTTGACGGCAAGGCCTACAGAATTCAGTCAGAGCGAAAGTTTGACGGGGAAAAGTCCCTTCAATCACTCGATCAGTTGGAGCGCGGCAATGTCGCGAGGCAAAAAATTTCGATCAAAGCTGATGCTGCTTACGAAGCTTCGTTTCGTATCTTTTTTGAGCCAGGTTCGGAAGGGAAAGTTATTTTCGACACCCTCGACCGGTTTGATGATACCGCTCAGATCTTGATGGACGCGGCTCACACCGGTGAGTGGCTGGACTTTTCATGTCGCTTCGAAAGCGGCAGTTCTGAAGACGTCACGCTGCGCTTTTTTCCGGGGCAGGATTTCAGTGGCCGCTTCTCGATCGATGAGGTGCGCCTTTTTCAATCTTTGCGCAATCAGGATGAGGCGCCGGAGCTGCGGAAGGAGGCGGCAGGAAATCAGAAAAATGTTCTGCTCATCGTTTGTGATGACCTCAACACGCATGTCTCGACTTCGGGGTATTCCCCGATTCACACACCGACGCTGGCCGAATTTGCAAAGGACGCGATGACTTTCAATCGTGCTTTTTGTCAGTATCCGGTTTGCGGTCCATCGCGGGCATCTTTTCTCAACGGGCTCTATCCTGAATCGAGCGGGGTGCTGGACAATAATGCTGACATTCGCGAGACCCGCCCGGGCACGGTGTCGATGCCGCAGTTTTTCAAGGAAAACGGGTATTGGACAGGGAGTGTCGGAAAGGTCTTTCACTCCACCCGACATGAGCATGGAGAAGTCGCCTGGGATGAGTTTCTCCGTTTTGAAAATGATGAACTCCCGGTGGTCACCGCCGCTCGCGAAGAATTTGAGACGGCACACGGTTCGATTGAAGACGGTCCTAATCGCAAGCGGTGGAAAGAAATCGAAAAAGCAGCGAAGTCGAAGCTCGATGCGCAAACGCCTCCGGGTTTCGGTCGGAGCGGCCTGACTGACGCACAACACAAGGATGGAAAAAACGCACGCACCGTCTCGGCCTGGTTGAGTGGCGGCGCTTCCGGTGAGAAGCCTTTTTTTATTGCCTGCGGCATTCAAAAGCCTCACGTGCCGTTCCTCGCCCCTGAGAAATACTTCGATCTCTACCCGCTCGGTAAGATCGAATACGATCCGGATCGCCCGAATCTATGGGAAACCCTGCCGAAGATGGCAGTGTCAGGCAGGTACCGTGAATTCGGCTTTGAGTTGGGGAAAGAAGACGACGCACTTCGCCGCGAATACATGCAGGCGTATCATGCCTGCGTCTCGTTCATCGATGCTCAGGTGAAGCTGGTTTTCGATTCACTGAAAGAAAGTGGACACTGGGAGGACACGGTCGTGATCTTCACTTCGGACCATGGTTATCATCTGGGGGATCATTTTCTCTGGGGGAAAGTCACTCTCTTCGACATCGGGGCGAAGGTTCCTTTTCTCGTTCGTGCGCCGGGCATTACCGAAGGTGGCACGGAGTCGGAAGCGATGGTCGAACTGGTCGATATCTATCCGACCCTCGCGGACCTGACCGGGCTGACACCGCCGGGTCATTTGCAGGGTAGTTCGCTTCGACCTTTGTTAGGGAACCCGGAGCGGCCTGGGAAAAAGAAGTATGCCTACAGCGTTGTTTCACGCGGGGCGAATCTCGGTTACGCGCTTCGAAATCAGCGATGGCGCTATGGGCTTTGGCCTGACGGTGAGGAACTCTACCATTTAGTGGACGACCCCGGGGAGAAAAATAATCTCGCGGGGAAAGATGATTTCCAGGGGCGCCTTGAAGAGTTTCGGGTCGCTCTCGCGGCGAAGCAGGTCGAAGCTGCCGCGAAGCTCTGAACGATCAAGGCATGAAGCACCCCCTCTTTTTTTTAGCGTTCGCATTCCTAACGGTCACCCTTTTCGGAAAAGAGCCGCCGGTTTCGCGAGATGACGCCTATCGTGTTCTCGCACCGGCGGAAGCGACGACACCGGACAGAAGAAATCCTGAAGGTCTCGAGGGCCGCGTCGTGACCGGCTACCAGGGGTGGTTTCGGGCGGAAGGCGATGGCACCGGTCTTGGCTTTCATCATTATGAGAAGGGCGGGAAATTTGAGCCGGGGCACTGCACGATCGATCTGTGGCCTGATCTCAGCGAGTTTGATGAGGATGAAAAATTCCCGACTCTTTTTCGTCATGCCGACGGACGCGTCGGGGAAGTCTTCAGCTCCCTGCACCCGAAGACGGTGGATCGCCATTTTTCGTGGATGGCGGAATACGGGATCGACGGTGCTTTCGTGCAGCGATTCGCGACGCACGGGGCACTGGAACGCCGGGATTTTCGTCGCCTCAAATACGAGAACGAAAAGCTCTTACTCTGCCGGGACGCCGCGCAGAAGCACGGAAGATCGTGGGTTCTCATGTATGATCTTTCGGGATTGAAAGATGAGGATTTTACCCGCCTCGCCGAGGATTGGAAGCGGCTGCGACGGGGGATGGATCTGGGGCTTGACCCGAACGATAAGGCCTACCTCCACGTGAACGGAAAACCGCTCGTCGCGATTTGGGGCGTCGGATTCAACGATGACCGTGAGTATGGCCTTGAAAAAGCGGAGTGGTTTATCCGTCTTTTGAAACACAATCCGGAATGGGGTGGGATGAGTATTATGTTAGGCGTTCCCTACTATTGGCGTGAACAGATTCGGGACACGATGGAGGACCCAAACTTGCACGAGGTGCTGAAGCTTGCGGATGTCCTCAGTCCGTGGGCGGTGGGGCGGTATCGGGAGAAAGAGGAGGAAAAGCTGACCATGATCGATCAGCAACGGGCGGATCGTGAGTGGGCGGAGAAGCATCAGATCAGCATGCTGCCGGTCCTGTTTCCCGGATTCAGTTGGGCGAATTTAAAAGGGGAGTCTGCTTCCGGGATTCCGCGGCAAGGCGGGCGCTTCCTTTGGCGGCAGTTTCAAGCGACGGCGGCGGCGGGGAACAAAACCGCCTATGTCGCCATGTTTGACGAAATCGACGAGGGCACCGCGATCTTCAAATGCACGAATGAGCCCCCGGTCGGCGCTTCCCAATTCGGGACTTACGAGGGCCTTCCTTCGGATCACTACCTTTGGCTGACAGGCGAAGGTGGACGGCTTCTCCGGGATGAAGTGCCATCGCGTTGAGTCGCCCGGCGAATTATTGGCTTGGCGGAGAGTGAATTCTCATTAATGGTAGAGATACTGGAATCGAATTCCGGCCCCTCTTTTATGCATCCTACTGCCATAGTGATTGCGCTTCTCGATCAAATTCCGGTCTTAAACCCGGCAATCGGGGAGTCGCTTCGTGAATGGATCAAATCCACCCCGACGGAGGGTTGGATTGTGGCGGGACTCGTCGCTGTTCTTGCGATGCTTCTGGGGCGCTTATCGGTGAAGCCGGTGAAACCTACTGAGGCAGGATCGATAGCCCCTGGAGGCGAAGAACTTCGCTGGCGTCATGAAAAGCTGGTTCTCTTCGAGAGGCAGGAGAGGGAGCGCGTTTTGAGGCAGGCAGAGCTGCAGGCGGAGCTTCAGAAGTCAGATTTATCGCGGCCACTCCGGGTGACGCTGGGGCTTTCCTCTCTTGCGGAGGAAGCCCGGGAGATTCGCCAACGCATTGGGACTGACTTTTCAAGGCTCGGGCTTTTAAAGTCGCGGCTCGAGGTAATCGCCACCGACGGTCCAGGCCGCCCGGAGGCGATCAAGGCTTGTTTGGAGATGGCGGACTCGCAACTCGCCCGCCTCGAAGGGGCCCGCGATCAGATGCGTCCGGTCAGTCAGGAACTCGGGACGCTCGAGGAATCCTTCGGCGCTGAAGCGCTCGGGAGGAAGGTGGAGCGTGATCGTCTTCAGGGGAAATTGCTCGATGTCCAAAAACTGCTTTGCGAAACATCATCTGATTGGCAGGTCTTGACCGACGAGGCGGATCGTCAGATTCGGGATATTCTCTCGGCGGGCGGAGAGGAATGTTTTCAGCCGATCTGCGACATTCTTCTCGTCGATGGTGCGGTCACTGATTCTCTTGAAAGAGGCAGTGAAGTGAGTCTTTCCACCCGGGTTGAAGATTTGCTGGATCTTCTGGATAAGGATGATTCTGAATCATCGGTCGCGTTGCGGTCAAATCCAGATCTCGTTCCAGCGACGGATTTTTCTCCGGCCAATGCAGAGTCTCGCGGATTGAACGGTCACCATGAACGGGCCGCGAGCCGGATCAGCAGTCATGGGGCTGACTCGATTGATGAACCGGAAGATGGAGAGCTGGTAATTTTCCGCTCGAATGATGTCAGCTTCTGGGGACAGGATATTTATCGAGGCAGCAATGCGCGCGCTCGCGCACTCGACGTGATTCCGGATTGGGCTGATTGGATTTCGATCCGCCGGCTCGACACGGGGGACGTCGTCTACACTTCCACGGACGGCTTCTGCCTTTCGAATTCCGAGACGCCCGGCTCAGTTGGATTTAACGGCAGTCACGAGCTTTTTTACGGAGCTCGTCATTTAGGGATGTATTCCGACGCCTGTCCGAATGAGGTGGAGACCCGTTTCACCTACGGCGGATGGGGCTTCGGGCACCGCGTCAGTGAGGCCGACGAGTCCGGTGAGGCGCTTCAGGCTTCTGGATGGGCTGGTAAAGAAGTTTCGGCTTCGACGGTTTTTGAGATCGTTTTGCATGCGAAGCTACCTGATCAGGGAGAGGGCGATTTGGTTCTTTCACGCGCCGACGCAAGCGGAGTTGCTGTGATTAGCTAGTCCTGAGGCGGACGGAAGGGACTGGAAACCTGCGTGGAATCGCGTAGATTTCCCCATCCCGGAATCCCCAGACAAACCCTCGATCCCAAACTTTGAAATCCTCGGTCGCATTGGTGGCGGAGCCTACGGTGAAGTATTTCTAGCCCGTTCCGTGACCGGAATGTATCGCGCGGTCAAAGTCGTGCGTCGCGAGGACTTCGAATACGAGAAAACTTTCGAGCGCGAATTTGAGGGAATCCAGCGCTACGAGCAGGTTTCTCAAGATCACCCCGGACTTGTCGATGTGCTCCATGTGGGACGGGATAGCGACGCCGGCTTCTACTATTATGCCATGGAGCTGGCCGATGACGAGAACGGTCACGGGGAGGAAGTCGATCCGGATACATACAAAGCCAAGACGCTCACCTCGGAACTTCGTCGCAACTCGAGCCGGGATGTCAGTGACTGCGTGAGTATCGGCATGTCGCTCGCGGGGGCGCTCGGTCACCTTCACCTCGCGGGTCTAACGCACCGTGATGTGAAACCGTCGAACATCATTTTCGTGAAAGGCGTGCCGAAGCTTGCCGACGTAGGCCTCGTCGCCGCGGCGGGGCAGCGCACTTATGTCGGCACGGAGGGCTACGTCCCGCCGGAGGGGCCGGGCACGAGTTCGGCCGATCTATACTCGCTCGCGATGGTGCTGTATGAAATGCACACGGGAAAAGACCGGATGGATTTCCCGGAGCTTCCGACGAATCTGGAGATCCCTCCGACAGTGAACCGCGATGAATGGCGGGCTCTCAACGGGGTGATCTGCCGGGCTGGCTCGCCCGATCCCGGGAAGCGCTACGACTCTGCTCACACTTTCGCTCTCGCTTTGCGGGAAGTTCTCTCTTCCAACCTGCCCGGTGGTGGCAGAAAAAAAGGCGGGGGACTCAAGGTGTTCGTCACCCTTTTGCTCCTCGCTTTTTTTGCGGCGGCGGGATACGGCGGCTATTGGGTGTGGAAAGACACACAGTCCTTTGTCGATGAAAATGCAAACCTCATGGCTTCGAATGGGGAAGGAAAAGAGGAAGCATCTCCAAACGAGGTGGAGGTGAAAATTGATCCGGTTCCGCCGGAACCGAATGACGATGCTTCAAGTCTTGATCCTGACAAAAGGACAGAGGGGACTGATCCTTCCGTCGTGTCGGGAGAGGGCGACGAAGAGGTCGTGATTAACGATCCGGCTGAAAGCGACGGAAAAATGTCGGAGGACCAACGAGACGGTGATGATAAAGTCGCCCAGACTCCCGACGACGAAGGTGCCCCCGCCGAGTCACCCGGAGATGAACCAAAGGAAGACGGCAAGCCGCTCCTTGTCGCCAGTATCGTGACGGGCCAGCTGAAAATCATGAGCGAGCCTAACGGCGCGACGGTTTGGATTGATGGCAAAGAGGTCGCGCGAACTGAGACCTCTCCGTTAGAGTTCCCGATCGGAACGGTGGAACTCGTCCTGAAGCACCCTCGATACCGCGACACCCGCCGGGTCGTTGAGGTGACCGGGGACTTTCAATTAATCGAGGTGCCGATGATTCCTGACTACGGACCGATTACGGGGAACTCCTGGGTCAATTCGGTCGGGGTCTCTTTTGAACCTCTTGCCGATGGTGGTCATGTCATGTCGCAACTGGTCTCGACACAGCTCTTCGACACCTTCACGGAACTGGCAGGCCTCCAAATTCCACGGACCGGAAAAGAAGGGGTCGCGATCATGCTTGAACAGGAGGCGATGTGGAAATTTTGCGATTGGATGACCGCGCAGGACCGCACCAGTGGCTACCTTGCTCAGGATCAGTACTACCGCCCCGTCGATATTCTGCCTGAAGGTGGCGGCGAGATGTTCCGCTGCCGTACCGACAATCGTTTTGGCTCACTTCTCATCAATTCTGAGCCGCCCGGAGCGACCGTCACCGTGAATGGTCAGCGCTATCCTGATCTGACACCGATCACTGTTACGGATGTTAGGCTGGGGCCGTTCGAGGTTCTCTTCGAGCTGCCCGGTCATGCCAATAAGATCGATGTGGGAGAAATCACGGGTCCGGAAGCGATTGCGGTCGTGGAAACCCTGAATCGCGATGCCTCGATCATTTTCGGCGATTCGTGGACGAACAGCCTCGGCATGCCATTGATGCCGGTTGGCTCAATGATGGTTGCTCAACTTGAAACCCGGGTGAGCGATTTTCGTGAGTTTGTCACCGATTCGGGAATCGTCCAGATGCCGTCGTCAGGATTTCCCCAGGCCTTGAATCATCCCGTTACTTCCGTGACTCCGATGGAAGCTGCCGCCTTTTGCAACTGGCTGACTCTGCGTGAGCAACAGGCCGGTCTTATCCAGAGCAATCTCTATTACCGGCTCCCCACTGACCTTGAGTGGAGCCTCATGGCGGGCGAGGAGCCTGCAGCCGGAAGCACTCCGGAAGAACGGGGGCGCAATGCAGGGAATGGTTTTCTCTGGGGACCCGCCTGGCCACCTCCACTTCAAGCGGGGAACTACGCTGACCTTGCGGCGAGCTCGACCTTCGGCCAATACGTGATCGAAGGCTACAACGACGGCTTTGCCACAACCTCGCCCGTGGGTAGTTTTGCCCCCGGTCCCAATGGTCTCGCCGACCTCGGCGGCAATGTCTGGGAGTGGGTCAGTGATTCCTACAATAGCGGCGGGACGGCTCTCGGCGTGCTCCGGGGCGGCGGCTGGGACTCGCACGATCAAAATTTACTCCGCACTTCGTATCGGAACCCGGTGCCCACGGGAACTCGCCGTGGCTCTTACGGTTTCCGTTTCGTTCTGGTTCCAGTGGGAGAATGACCGCTGAATCCTGTTGAAAATCACGGGGGCGTTTCGATACTTGATGATATGATGCGCACTCCTATCCGTGAAGTTCTTCAGAGCGACTCCCCCGAGCCGGAAATCCTGATCGAAGGATGGGTGCGAACGACCCGCGACTCGAAAGCATTTTCGTTTATCGAAGTGAACGATGGCAGTTGCCTCGCCAATTTGCAGATTGTGGCAGATGCAACCCTGGAGGGATACGAAGAGTCTGTCATCCCGCTCACGACGGGTGCCTCGGTTTCGATTCGCGGCAAGGTTGTCGCGTCACAGGGAAAGGGGCAGAACTGGGAAATGCAGGCGACCTCAGTGAAGATGCTGGGTGCTGCGGAAGGCGACTTTCCACTCCAGAAAAAAGGGCACTCAATGGAGTTCCTCCGCTCGATTGCCCACCTCCGGCCGCGATCCAATCTCTTCGGTGCCGTCTTTCGTGTGCGCAGCCGCATGGCCTATGCGATTCATCAATTCTTTCAGGAGCGCGGTTTCGTCTACGTTCACACGCCCGTTATCACCGCCTCCGACTGCGAAGGGGCCGGCGAAATGTTCCGCGTCGTGACGATGGATGGAAAAGAGATCCGACTCGGCGATGAGGAATTTTTCGGCAAGCCGAGCTATCTCACCGTGAGCGGGCAGCTTGAGGGCGAGACCTTTGCCTGCGCTCTTTCTAACATTTACACCTTCGGGCCGACCTTCCGCGCGGAGAACTCCCACACCTCACGCCACGCTTCCGAGTTCTGGATGATCGAGCCGGAGATCGCCTTTTGTGACCTCGCCGCTGACATGGATCTCGCGGAAGCAATGATCAAACACCTCGTCAGTGATGCGCTCGAAACCTGTCGTGAAGACCTCGGCTTCTTTGACCAGTTTGTCGACAAAGGACTCATCGCCCGTCTTGAATCGGTGCGCGACAAAGCGTTCGAGCGGGTCACCTACACCGAAGCGGTTGAGATTCTTCAGGGGAGCGGTCAGAAATTTGAATATCCCGTCGAATATGGTCACAACCTTCAGTCTGAGCACGAGCGCTACTTGACCGAGACCCATTTTAAATGTCCCACGACGGTTTATAATTACCCGAAGGACATCAAACCTTTCTACATGCGTATTAATGACGATGGAAAAACCGTCGCGGCGATGGACCTGCTCGTCCCCGGAATCGGCGAGATCGTCGGGGGCAGCCAGCGCGAGGAGCGTCTCGACATTCTCCGCGCGAACATGAAAGCTCACGATCTCGATGAGGCGGACTATTCGTGGTATGTCGACCTTCGTCGCTATGGCTCGGTCCCGCATGCCGGCTTCGGCCTCGGCTTCGAGCGCCTCCTCATGTTCGTCACCGGCGTCGCCAACATCAGGGATGTGATCCCGTTTCCCCGCACGCCGGGGTCTGCTGAGTTTTAGCCGCGGGCGGAAGGGGTCTCGATCAGCTGAAGGCAGTAGAGAGGCTTGCGCTTCCAGCTTCCCTCGGTCGTTGATTCAGTTTTCTTCAATTCGAAGATGCTCCCGTCAGCGCAGAGGATGACGAGCTCACCTGTTGGCGTGGTGCGCAGCGCGCTGATTCCCCGGTCGGAGACAGGGCCGAGATCGAGAAGTTGAAGCTGACCATGAAGTTCAGGCTGGGAAACGACGAGGTCACCGGACTCGTTTGCGACGATGAGCCGTCCCGCGAGAGAGGGGAAGTTTTCACCACGGTAGATAACGTTCCCTGTATTCATGCCCATCGCCTGGGATCTCCGGTCGATCGAAAAGGTCGGGGCGGTCACGACCTCGGCAAGCTGGCTACTCGAAACGAGGCTGAAAAGACCGCTTCCATGAAGGAGATCCCACCCGAAGTGCTCACCACCGTATCCGCTGATATTCACCTTTTCGATACCGTTCTCTCCGGAATCTCCGATGCAGAGGTTCTGGAGAAAAGGATCAAAGGAAAGGCTGTGAGGAGCGCGAAGGCCGAAGGTCCAGAGCTCCGGGAGAGCATCGGAAACAAGCTGGAAAGGATTCGTTTTCGGGATGCCATATTTTCCGTTCACTGAATTGCGTCCCATCGGGTCGATCCGCAAAGTTTTTCCGTAGGCGTTTGAGAGAGAAGACGCATTTTTCGAGGTGCTGCGATTGTCGACCGCCATTTCGGAACCGTCACCGACTGCGAGAAAGAGATGGCCGTAGGGGTCAAAGGTGATGCTCGACACATTGTGCTCCCGACCGGGCTGGCTGAAGCGGATGACTTCGCGACGTTTGCCTTTGAAATTCGCCGCGTAAGGGAAATCGGTCTGATATTCGTAAAGCACATCCTGATGGGTCTCCAGGCCGAACCCGAACTGAGGAATAAAGTCAGGCATCGCTGAACGCGCTTTCTCCGCCACGACGACGTAGAACTTACCGAATCCGGGCCGCTCCCTCATGAGGAATTCAGGATGAAAAGCGATCGCGGAAAACCCGACTTCGCGCTCAGTCTGCTCGTTGCTCAAATCAGCATACTGAGTCGAGACCTTCATCGTCGTCCCTTCGTTGCCGATGCGGATTACTTTTCCGTCCTGCTGGAGGACATAGAGAACCCCGTAAGCGTCGCCGCTGATATCGACAGGAGACTGGGTTTTCGCGAGGAGTGAGGCCTCCATCGGAAGGTGGAGGCGACTTTCGACCGCAGGGATATGGATCGCTCCGCTGCGTCCTTCAAAGCCCGCTTTGCTGTCGGTCCCGGCGAAGAGGAAGTAGGCAACCATTCCCACTCCTGCTGATACCACGAAAAGACTGAGCTTTGAAAAGAGGGAAAAAAACAGGGAAGTCATGTGCGGAATCTCGAATTTTCATAATTAATAGTCGTTTTTGATAAAATTTTCAAGAATGAAACGCTGTTTTTTCAAAAAAACCGCATTTTGCCCCGATATGGCGGAAATCACGGATGTTCCGGGGTGACTGCGCGAGTCTCGCGTGAAGAAAGCGCGATCATCTCTCCGAAACCATCTTCAACGAGCGGGGACGCTCGTCGCTGCCTTGGCCTGCGCGAAATGCCGACCCGGCTCGCGATCAGGAAAGATGGAAGCGCCAGGGCAGGAGATCACCGAAGCGGATGACTTCGCCGCGGTAGAGAAATTCGTTTGAAGACCCCGCATCGAGGAGGACGAGGGTCTCGTCGTCGGCGAATTCGGACATCACCTGGCGGCACATTCCGCAGGGCGACCGGGATTCGATGGGTTCTTCCGACTTCGCATCGGTCGTGATCGCGATGACTTGAAGCTTCTGAGCCCCGGCTGCGACCGCGCTGAAGAGAGCAGTGCGCTCCGCACACATCGTGGCGCCGTAGCTCGCATTCTCGACATTGCAGCCACTGAAGATTTTACCATCGGCCCATGCCGCTGCCCCGACGCGGAACTTAGAGTAGGGAGCGTAGGCGTTTTCCTGAGCGTCGCGGGCTTGCTCCATCAGCGCGTCGAATCGAGTCGGGTCTTCGACCTGAAAATCTCCGACGAGGGTCCAGAGGCCGTTTTCAGATCGAATCGTCGAGCTATTCATCAGGAAAGTCCCATCACGTTTTCTACCAGCATTCCCTGAACTGCTGAGTAGAGCTCGTATTGGGCAAAAATGAGGAGGCGCTCCCGATCCGCGTGGTCCGCCTGCTCAAGGCGCAGCATCATGCGCTCCTCTGCGGAGGAAAGATCATATTCCTCGTTCATGAGGAGCCGGGCCTGATTCAGCGTGCTATACCATGCCTCGGTATTTTCGCGCCGGATCGTGACTTTCCGCAGTTCGGGGAGATCGTCTTTGATCAGCTCATATTGCTCCGGACTGAAATATTCCTCCATCGAAACGAGCTCGGCCGCTTCAAGATCTCTTTCGACGACTTCCCGGGCTTCTCTGAAGGTGGATTCGATTTCCGGCTGCACGAACTCGTTCCAGTCATCGACCGAGTTCAGGGTATCCTCGTCAGCAAGGGAATCCGGGGAAAGCGGGGAGGGGTAAAGCCGCGCCCTCGTCGTCTCGCTGAATTTTTCACCTGCCGCTGTTATCGGCAGTTCCGCGACGAGGTGCCATTCGGCCGGAGAAAGAGCATCGAGGGCCCAGTAGTCTTCAGTGAGTTGAAATCGCATAGCGAAAATGCCTCTTCGGCATGGGGTTCTATTCAATAACGCTGCCGGCAGGGTTTCGGTTCGTCACGGACGCATCATATCACGAAATTGCCCATCGCCATAGAAGAGGAAGACAAATTGGCTCGCTTTACAGTCGGGAATGACATTAAATACTCCTCGTAGAGATTCCTCTCATGTTTGAAAATTAACGCAGATTTACAATTTGAGTTTGCGAAATTCAAAAAGAATGGGAATCTATTTTGAAAGTTCGTGCGACTAAAAGGGTTTTATTGTCTAATAATTATGAAATCTATAATAAATTAGTTGCGCGAGGTGTTTTAGCGTGATTTATTTATAATCACTCTCAGTAAATCTAAAATCGCTTGGAGGTAATATTATGCAAATATCAGAAGAAACAGCGGCCGTAGAGCCCAACGCAGATCGTTTGGCGGACTTTATTATGTTCGCCCAGCGTTCCTTTCTCCTCGACTTGTCGAAGGAGCTAAACAAAGGCAACGTATCGTACGCCCAATTTTTCCTGTTGGGATATCTAGCCAACGAGGACTTTCTCACCATGACAGACATCTCTAAGAAGATGGGTCATTCCACCGCTGCGGCGACTGGATTGGTGGATCGCCTTGAGAAGCTTGGATATGTTCAACGTCTTCACGCAGCTGATGATCGCCGTAAAGTCATGGTTCAGATTACCCGCAAGGGAATCGAGATGGTGACTCGCCTCCGCAACTCGATTGCAGAGAGCATTTCGGACATCATGGCTGCGCAAGAGAACGGGACTGAAGAAGACATTCAGCCCATCTATTCACAACTGCGAGAGTTCCTGGCATCCCGATAAGCGCTGAATTCAAAGCTTCCCGAAGCTTTGAATAACACACGAAACACACCTTTCAGCCTTACCTGGAAACCGAACACCACCGATATTTAAGCGAATTTTAGTAGCGCTCCCGGTTTAACAGCCGGGAGCGTTTTTTTTTACCGGCTCAAGGGCTGAGACGTGAAATACTCCACTCGTCGCCCGTCGGCGAATAGATGAAACGGTCGTGCTTGCGCCCCGGCTGTCCCTGCCAGAACTCGACCGTGACCGGCTCGAGGTGGTATCCACCCCAGAAGTCGGGAAGGGGAACACAGTTCGGCGTCCCGTCATCGGGAAATTTGGCTTCGAACTCTTCGGCCCGATTGGAGAGCCAATCCCGATCCGGGATCTCGTGGCTTTGCTGAGAGGCCCATGCTCCGATGCGGGCATCGTAGGGCCGGGAAAAATAATAGGCCTCGGAGTCGGCGTGAGACGTTTTTGAAACCTGTCCCCGCACATGAACCTGGCGTTCGAGCTCCTTCCAGAAAAAGAGGACGGAGGCCCCGGGGTGGTTCGCAATTTCCCGTCCCTTCCGGCTTTCGTAATTGGTGTAAAAGGTCACCCCGTTTTCGCCGAAATCTTTCATGAGCACGGTGCGGGCGTTTGGAATTCCATCCCCGCCGAGGGTGCAAAGCGTCATCGCATTGGGCTCGCGAATTTCGGATTTCACGGCCTGATCGAACCAAATTGCGAATTGTTCAATCGGAGACGCCGCGAGGTCGCTGCGGCTCAGGGTGCCGGCGCGGTAGTCCTGTCGCATTTTGGCGATGGTTTGCTGAATGGAGTCACTCATGAATGTCGTGGGTCATTTGGGATTATTTACGATGGATCGATTCGGCGGGGCAGGCAAATATTTGGTTGAAGCGCCTTTCTTAAGGATGTCTTCTGGAGCGGACCCGCCCTTGCATCATGCCACGAGACCAAACATCACACCTTGAACGCACCCTCTTCGAGCAGAGTGCAATCCGTGCCCGGGTCGCAGAAATGGGTCAGGCCATCACTGATGATTACGATGGCGGCCCGCTCTCGGTCATCACCGTTCTGCAGGGTGGCATCCTCTTTATGGCGGACTTGATTCGGGAAATTAATCTCCCACTCCAGCTCGATTCGATCTCAGTGGCAAGTTATCACGGGGCGACCACGAGTTCCGGCGAGGTCACTTTTCATCAGACGCGGATGCCGGAGGTGGGGGGAAGGGACGTTCTCATTCTCGACGATATCCTCGACACCGGCCGAACCCTCGCCGCGATTCGGCGCAAGCTGGAGAATGAGTGCTCGCCGCGCTCGATTCGCTCTGCGGTCCTGCTTTCGAAAAAAGTGGAACGCGCCGTCGAGGTCGAGGCGGACTACATCGGTTTCGAAGTGGGGAACGAATTTGTCGTTGGCTACGGTCTCGACTATCGGGGCGAGTATCGGAACCTTCCCATGATTGGAGTTCTCAAACCTGAATTTATCGATTCCTGAATGAATATTACGGTTCTCTTTTTCTCTCTTTTTCGTGAAAAGACCGGGGTCAACGAGCTGTTCCTCGAACTCGATGAGATCGACGCGACCGTCGCGGAGGCGCTCACGAAGCTCTTCGAATCCTACGAAGGGTTGCGGTCGTGGGAGAATAAGATGCTCATTGCGGTGAACTGCGAATATGCCGATGGCACCGCCGTGCTTCGAGACGGAGATGAGCTCGCCTTGATGCCGCCGGTGCAGGGAGGGTAAAGGAAGCCGGATTTTGCGCTTTTCCATTTTCCCCGGAAAGGTAGACTCCCTTCGAGACGAACAAATGGGCACCTGGTTTTACACAGACAACGCAGCGAACCAACAGGGTCCAGTCGATGAGTCAACCCTCTTAGGTCTCAGCAAAGAGGGGGTAATTTTCGCGAGCACTCTCGTTTGGGAAGAAGGCATGGACGTTTGGACCCGCTGGATCGAACTGGCTGCGGACTTTTACCCCCGCGATGGCGAGGGAAGCGAAATCAAGCTCGGTGTCTGCGCACAGTCGGATCGCGTTTTTCCGGTCGCTGAGATGCTGCCCTATGGAGCAGCCCTTATCGGAGCGGATGAGAAAGAGACCTTTGTGCAGCATCTCCTCGAAAAAGGAACCACCGGGATCGAAGACGCGACCGGGCAACGCTTCGAATACATTGGATTCTGGTGGCGGGCTCTTGCCTCATTCCTCGATTATCTCATCAAGATGGTGCCGACCTGGATCTGTATGATCCCTTACTACATCGTCGTTTTCACCGGGGGGCTCGAAGGACTTGAGGGCGATCCTTCGACCGACGCCATTGTCGCGATGGCGGTCTCGAACGGCATCGGGATGTTGGGCATCCTCGGGGTGAGCATCTTTTACGAAACCTGGATGGTCGGGAAGTATGGCGGCACCCTCGGCAAATCCATCATCGGGGCAAAAGTGATCAAACCCGACGGGTCAAAGCTCACTTACAAGCAGGCCTTTCTCCGCTGGCTTGCGAAAAAGCCGCTGAACTACCTCCTCTTCTGGTTTCCGGTGATGCTGGGGTTTGGCCTTCTTATTGGCACGACGATTGCCGCTTCGAGCGAAGCAAGGGGGGGGGCGACCTTGGGGGCTGCCGTGATCGGGGGCCTCGTCGGTTGCGTTATTGTCTCCATTCTCGGGAGCGGCGTCTACTGGATGGCCGCCTTCGATCCTGAAAAGCGGGCCCTGCACGACCGCGTTGCCGCGACTCGCGTCGTGAAAAAGTAGCGTGACGACTTCATGAAATTCGAATCGAGAGAAGCCCTCCTCCAGTGTCCGACCTGTCGGAATGTTCTCAGCGTAAACCGCGAGGTCATGGCGCTCGAAGACAAGTGTCCCGTCTGTCAGAGTGCGGTCGATATCCGGGTTTTCCCGAGGCTGTTCCGGGAACAGGTTCGTCAGATCGATACTCAAATCGCCGATGAGACTGAGTCCTCCTGCACCTTTTTTCCGGAGCTGAGAGCGGAGAAGGTTTGCGACGAATGCGGCTGCCTCATGTCGGGCAAAGCGACCATCGTCTGGAGCGACAAAGAGGTCTGTCTGCCTTGTCTCTATCGCCTCCGCGAAGAGGAAAAGGCCCCTGCCTTTTTGCCGAAGGCCGCGCTTAATGACAACCGGGCGCTCGCCCTCGTGACCCTGCTCGCTCCGTTGAGTTTGATCACCGCTCCGCTGGCGATGTTCCTCCTTCTTAAAAATCGCAAAAAGCGAAGTTCTCTCTTTCCGCGAGGACGCTGGCGCTGGTGGACCGCGATGGTTCTTTCGATTGGATGGATTGTCGCCTGGGTCGCGATTCTTGTCGCCTGGACGTCCCTGATCTTGGAGGAGTTGAGCTGAGTCCAGCGGAGGCCCCAGCAGGCAGCATTGAGCGTCCCGCGCGCAGTAAAGTTGCGTTCATTCCAAAAACCAACTCCCCACAAAAAAAGCCCCGGATTTCTCCGGAGCTTTCTTTGAAAATGGATATCGAGTCGGCTCAGGCTTTTGCTTTGCCCACTTTGCACTGTCCCTCGAGGGAGGCGCCTTCCTCCATTTGGAGGCTGATGGTGCTGACCGAACCGGTGATGACCGAGGTCGGGGAAAGGCGGCAGGAGTTAAAGCTTCCGCTTCCGTTCACTTTGCCTTCGATGACGGCTTTCTCAGCTTTGAGGTCGCCTTTGACGGAGGCGTTCTGCCCGATCGTGAGACTTCCTTTGGAGTTGATATTGCCGGTGATTGCCCCGTCGAAAATAAGATCGGTGGAACAATTCAGATCTCCTTCGATCTGGATGTCGCTAGATAGATGACTGCTCACGTGATGAAATCGTTTGGATTCGAATAGTAAAGTCTCGCAATCGACTGAAGCCGACCCAAGCACATCCGGAATTTAGCGTCTAAATGTCAGGATGTTGAGTCTTTTTTTTAAAATCTGGCGGGAGGGCCCTTAAGAGAGGTCGGAAGTAGCGGGGGTGCGGCTTGAAAAACGTGGGGCTTCCGGTATTCTTTGCTATGCTTTTCCGGACCGGAGAGGCTATTTTCCCGGGGCGGAAGGTGTCGGCAACTTTATGGCGGAAAACATGTTATCAAATCGGCCGGTCTACGGTCGTACGTTTCACACGGCGATGTGGACGATTGGTTTGGTCGCGGCGGCCCAGCTTTTTGCGGTGATTCGCGCGGTGATGACAAGGCCGAGCAGCCCCGAAATGCGGATGACAGACGTGGTTTCCTCGCTTCCTCCGCGGCCATTTCAGCAAATGCAAGCGGTGCCGGAAGCAGTGACGCAACCTGCCTTGACCCAAAATCAGGGGATTCCGTCGGCGGGAAGCACAATTGTCAGCGGGGAAGTGGAGACTCCGATGGTAGGGATTTCACCGGGATTAACTCAGGGCGAATCGGTCCAGATCCCTCGAAACATCGGGGCGAGTCGATCAATGGCGGCCCCTGCGACGACCAATCCTCTCCCGGGGCCGACTTTCTTTGGCCCGTCCGATACCGCGGGGCCGACTTTGTCGGAATCGCTTTCGACGGCGGCGTTCGACACGGAAAAAATTCAGGATCCGATTTTGGAGAGGCTTGTCTCGGCGGGGGAGGAGCTCCGCGCGGCGGGAAATATGCCAGGAGCATTGCAGGCTCTTCGCGAAGCAGAAGCGGCCCTCCCGGAGCATCCGCGGATTCTCGGCGAAATGGCGGCGACCTTCAGTCAGATGGGGCTGGATGAAAAAGCCACGGTCTACTGGGAGAAAATTCTCTCTCTCGGTGCGATTCGCGGTGGTCCCTATCATGAACTGGCGGAGCGGCAACTGCGAGGGGAGCAGGCACCGACTTCGGGAGCGACCGGACAGGTCATGCAGATCGGGGAAGTGAATGTGACGGAGCGGCCCCCGGACGATGCCGGGCAGAAGGTCTCTCTCCGCATCGTCGTCGATGCGGATCCGGCAAATAAGCTGATCGGTTCAGAGATGTCGCTTCTCGTCTACTTTTACGACATCGTCGATGGAGAAACGGTCGATCCCTCGACGGCGGATACTTCCTACGATTACACTTCAAAGGAATATGATTGGCTCGACGGAGGCAAAGAGGAAATCGTGGTCGATTACCGGCAACCGGTCTTTTCCGAGGAGGAATTGCGCGAGCTGGGGGAAAGAAGATATTACGGATACGTGATTGAGCTGTATTATCAGGACAAGTTGCAGGATAGAATAGAGATGCCGGAGGAACTGAGCCGCTTTCGAATGGAGGCACCGGAGGAGCCGGCCTCGATCGGGCCCGAGAATGCCCTCTTCCCGGAGACGCCCAATTTTTAGAATCGTTTGTTCATGTCACAGGAAGTCACCATTTTATTGATCGATCCGGTTGCGGAAGATCGGGCCGCGATCCTTTCAATTCTGAAGGAGCGGGCCACCACGGTCATCGAAGCCGCGAGCGCGTCTGAAGCGTGGGACAAGGTAAAAGACCTGCGGCGGCTCACGATGATGATAGCCGGGATCGATGCCGCGACCGGCGAAGAGATCCTCGATCTCCGGGACCATCTCCACATCGAAATCGGTCTTTTTCCGTCCATGATGTGCAGTCGTGAAGACATGACCGCCTTTTACCCGAGGGTCATGGAAGTGGATCGTCTCTTTTTTAAACCGGTGAACCGCGGGGTCTTGCTGGAATGGTTTGAGTCGGCAACGCAACCGGCGGGCGAAATCAGGGCGGCAACTCAGAGTGCCGACACGGGGCCGGTGAGCGCTCCGCCTCCGGAAATCGAAACCGCTCCTGCCGCAGAGGAAAGCGAGATGACGATTCAGCCGCACGAGACCGCTCCGGTGCAGTTGCCCGAAGAGGCCCTCTCGGTCGGAACGCGACTCGGAGACTACAAGCTGCTTCGCGAGATTCAGCAGGATGCCAATTTTGCGCTCTTTGAAGCCGAGCAGACTTCGATCGGGCGGAAGGTCGCGCTGAAGACACTCTACCGGAAGCATCGCAAAGACATTCGCTGGGTTCAGGGTTTCGTGAATGAAGCGAGCGCCCGCGCTTCGGTGAATCATCCCTCGATCTCTCTCGTGTATGAATGTGACCAGGAACTCGGGGTCAATTTTTACACCCTGGAGTTGGTTGATGCGCCAAGTCTCGCTGACCTCGCCCGCCGCCGTAGTGAACTGGACGAGTCGGTCCTCTGGAAAATTCTCGAGGCCTGTTCCGGAGCGCTGATTTATCTGCGCGACAACGGAATGTCTCACCGGCTCATTTCAGCGCAGAATATTCTCATGCTAAAAGGGGGGCAACCCCGGATTGCGAACCCGGTTCGTGGCCGGGGCGCTGCACTCACGGTCGAGGAGGAGCGTCAGCAGATGGAGTTGCTTGCTGACGCAATCGCTCCGTTTCTGAAAAGCAGCGGAGGGGATCCTCAATTGCATCTCCTCGTCGAGCGGCTCGGGTCGGATCGAATTGATGCGGTGAACTCAATGGACGGACTGAACCGCGTGCTTTCCCCCAGCGATCCCGAGGAAGACCTTACCGGTGCTGAAATCGCGAAGTTGAACGAGCAGAAAACAGATCGCACCGCTATCCTTGTGGGGAGTGGTTTCGGTTTGCTCATGCTTGCAGGTTTTGGAATCGCCTACTTTTTCCTCGGGGGAAAACCTGAGGTGCGGGATCTCAGCGCTCTTTCAAAAATCCCGACAGGGATGTTCCCCTATCAGCAGGGGGAAGAGGTTGAGACAACTGAGTTCTGGATCGGTCAGTATGAAGTCACGATCGCCGAATATGCGGCGTTTCTCGATGACCTCTCGCAGAATCCAGGCAAAGAGAAGAAGATCGCGCATCCTGACGAACCGGCTTCAAAGGTCACCTACAAGCCGGAGAAGTGGGACGAAATTTACGAAAAAGCTCAAAAAGGTGGCAAATTCTACGGCGGGAAAATTGATCCCAACTGTCCTGTGATCGGGGTTGATTGGTGGGATGCCAATGCCTACGCCAAGTGGCGCGGAGGACGGCTCCCGACTGAGCAGGAGTGGGAGAAATCGGCGCGCGGTCGATCCGGTAATCTCTTTCCGTGGGGCAATGACATCCAGCCGGCGAACTTCAATTCCGGGCTCGACCACGAAACGACGGAGATGACTCGCGAAGCTTCGGTCGATGGGTATCGCTTCTGGAATCCGGTCGATGCGATTCCGGCGGACGAGAGTCGTTACGGGGTCATTGGACTCGCGGGGAATGTGAGCGAGTGGACCGCGACGAGTGACATCCACCCTGATTCGCCGGACAAGCAGGTTCCGATCAAACGGGGCGCATCGTTTGCGACGAAGTCTGGATTTGAGCTGACGGCCCGCCGTGCTGCCGAATCGGCTGAGGAACGGAACTTCTGGACCGGCTTTCGCATTGCCTCTGACCGGGAGAATCCGAAAATCATCGCTTCCGGCGGGGCGCCGGCGGCAGCATTGCAGGAGGAATAGTTTTGCGTAGCGTCGAGGCACAGCGAGCTGACGAAAAAGCTAATCCGGCCCGCCGTTGGTATGCCATCCCGAGGAGTCGGGCCATGGTTTGCGATCTTCTCCATTTCGAGCGGGAGGTGCCCACCTTTCCTCACTCACGGGAGATCAAGCTCACGGCAATTGATGAAGCTCGGCGGAGCCTGCCCTCGCGGGTCTCGTGGACGGTCATCTTTATCAAAGCATTCGCTCTCGTCGCGAAAGAGCACCCGGTTTTGAGGCAGGCCTGGATCAAGTATCCTTTTCCGCGTCTTTACCAAAACCCCGATAGCGTTGGTTACCTGCCGATCAAGCGGACTCACGGGGATGAGGAATGGCTCTGTTTTGCTCCCTTCAGTCGGCCTGAGCACAAGCCTCTCGATCAGCTTCAGGCGCGTCTTGAGACTTATCAAAGCGAGCCGGTCGATGAAGTGTTCCGAACGCAATACCGCTCGGCTTTCATTCCAACGTTGGTGCGCCGTCTCATCATCGGCTCATGGTTCCGTTGTTTCGCAAAGAGACGGGTGAAACGGATGGGGACCTTCGGAATCACCACCGTTTCGAGCCGCGGGGCGGAGATTCAGTATCCTCCCGGCGTTCACACGACGACGATAACCTATGGTCCGATGGACGAATCAGGGAAGTCCTGCGTCACGTTTCACTATGACCATCGCCTCATGGATGGATGGTTCATCGCGGAAATGCTCGAGGAGCTGGAGCGGGTTCTGAATGGCGAGATTCTCGAAGAGCTGCGAGGGCTTCGTTGATCAAATGCCTTCTCCCTGCCACGGGATCTGATTGAAAACCGCGGTCAGTTTCTCTGCCCGTCGCGGATTTGAGCTCCCGACCCAGCCGATGCGTCCGCGAAGATGGTTTTTGAAATCGGGATGGGCCGAGTGGTTTTGGCTATCCGGCCCTGTCTTGACGCAGTTTTTGAGAATGGCTTTGAGTTGATCGTAATCCCGTCGGGTCACGTTCGGTTTTTCATTGAGAACAAGTCCGCCTGCATGTTGACGCTGACTGGCGTGCATGAACCGGGTTTTACGGAGGTTGGCCTGGAATCCTTCCTCAATGATGATCCCGAGCGCGGCGAAGTAAAAAGAGCGGGCCTTGCGGCGAAAATGATCATCTCCGCTGAAGAGCAGATCGTCGGCGTAGCGGGTGTAGTCGGCGCCGGCGGAACGAGCGAGACCGGATAGTCGGCAATCGAGCCGGAAGGCGCAAAGATTGGCAAGCGCCGGTGAGGTGGGCGCTCCCTGAGGAAGATGGGGTTTGAGGAGTCGGCGGACTGCATTGGCTTCGAGACCGGATTCTCTTGCAGAATCGGCGGCCGTGGCGTGGGTCGTGAGGGCGGCCAGCAAGATGGCGACCCGCTCGGGATAGCCGGCGGTCATGAAGACCCGGATTACTCTGGCGGCTCTGATCCCTGGAAAAAAATCTTCGAGGTCCAGTTTCAAGACGATGCGTTTCCGGCAATGGGGGGTGACGAAGTCGAAAATCGACTTGCCCTGTTGAAACCCCACCGCCGAATCGTGTGGCGGAATTCGTTCGAGAAGTTCCGAAAGCAGAAAGTGCTGAGTTTGCTTCAGGAGGGGCTTGGGGATTTCGATGAGGCGCTTTCCATTTCCAGATCGTTTCGGATGCCAGCGGTAATGATAATGATCGGTCTTCCGGTAGGACTTTTCGGTGAGCCAGCCGAGATCGTCGGGGTGAAGTTCGAGCAATTTGGCAGTTTCCTGGAAGTCCAAAAGCGGGGGCAAACCGCAGTTCCGGAGCGACGGCGATGCTGGATGCATCTTCGGAGCAGGTACATCGAGGAGATGCGCGACGACGACGGAGGGCCGCTTTTTTAGTTCCAAAGCATGAAGAAATGCAGCGGAATTCCCGATTTCTGCTTCGATTTCGCGCTGCCTTGGTCGCGGTTTTTCGCAAAAAGCCTCTTCCAGCTCTTGCGCGAGAAGCTTCATCCAGCGGGGCGTGCGACCCGGCGAAACTATTCGGGCGCAGCGGATGAGATCACTTTCGGTGAAGTCGCTCACGGCGAAGGCCTTCGCGAGCGTTCGAATGATCATTTCCCGCGTCATGGCAAGGCAGCAGCGGGATTGCCACCAACGATTCCGGTCTGCTCATGGGCGGTTCTACTGCGTGCTGTAGTTACGCCCATGACTCGATTTGGTTTGGTGAGGTGATCCCCCGGGGTAACCCCGGAGAGACAGTCCGATCATAATGACCCGCCTGTCAGCTTGGATGGCAAAAGCCCGCTGCTGTGCCGGGCATTATCGGAAAAACACGCCGCTCATGCAAGCCTGCGGAGCAATTTCAATCGTGAATTCCACTGGCTGCGGCAACGACCTCGCCGAATTCTTCGTTGAAATATATCACCATGGGGCGGCAGCAGACTTCACAATCGTAATCGACCTCGCTGGGAGTCTCCTCCGGAGGCGGTAGCGGCACGTCAAAGAGTTCGAAGCAGGTTGGGCAGGTCACCGGATAAACATCCATGGAAAACTCTACGACGGAACGCCTTCTCGCGCCCCGTAAAATCGCTTGTGATATGAGCAAAACCCCTTAAATTTCCGCCCCCCGCTCCGGAAGGCGCTTCTCGTTGGAGTGGGGACAGAATTTGAGAAGCAATACCGGAAGGCCAATTAACCAATTAACTAACTTAAAAATTACCCATGGCAGCCACTATCATCCCTAAAAATCTTGAGCTCTTCGCTCAGATTGAAAAATCCTTTCACTCCCACCGCGAGAATTCCATCGTGAACGGGAGTATCATCGAGATCCGACCCCAGGTGGTCGTGGTCGATATCGGTGCCAAGTCCGAGGGCGTTATCGCCATTTCGGAATTCGAAGACGAAGAGTTTGCGGTCGGCGACGAGATCGAAGTCCTCCTCGAAAAGCTCGAGAACGACGAGGGCATGGTTGTCCTTTCTAAAGAGAAGGCGGCTCACAAGCAGAACTGGGACAAGATCGTTAAAGTCTACGAAGACGGCGGCCTCGTTAAAGGTAAGGTCAAGTCGGTTGTCAAAGGTGGCCTCATGGTCAACGTCGGCGTCGAGGCGTTCCTTCCCGGGTCTCAGATCGACATTATTCCGCCGAAGGATCTCAACGAGTATGTCGGCAACGTTTACGAGTTCAAGATCGTCAAGGTCAACGACATCCGGAAGAACATTGTTCTGAGCCGCCGCGAGGTCATCGAAGCCGAGCGTGCCGAGCAGCGCGCTGAGTTCCTCGATTCCGTCAAGATTGGCGACAAGGTCGAAGGTCTTGTCAAGAATATCACCGATTTCGGTGCCTTCATCGACCTTCAGGGCATGGACGGACTTCTCCACATCACCGACATGAGCTGGGGACGCATCAACCACCCGAGCGAGATGCTCATCATTGGGCAGAAGGTCGCGGTGGTTATTCTCGATGTCGACAAGGAGAAAGAGCGTGTCTCTCTTGGTTACAAGCAACTCCAGAGCAACCCATGGGAAGCGATCGAGTCGAAATTTCCTATCGGTCAAGAAGTCGCCGGTCGCATCACCAAGCTGGTTCCTTACGGAGCTTTCGTGGAGATCGAGCAGGGCGTCGAAGGCCTCATCCACGTGTCCGAGCTATCCTGGACCAAGCGCATCACCCGCCCAAGCGACGTGCTCACGCTCGATCAGGAAATCAAAGCGGTGGTCCTTGCGATCAACACCGACGAGCAGAAGATTTCCCTCGGAGTTCGCCAGCTCGAGCCGAATCCATGGGACGAAGTCGAGACCCGCTACCCGATCGGAACGACGATCAAAGGCGAGATCCGCAACCTCACTCCTTACGGGGCTTTCGTAGAGCTCGAAGATGGAATCGACGGCATGATCCACGTCTCCGACCTCAGTTGGACACGCAAGATCAATCACCCGAGCGAAATCCTCAAGAAAGGCGAAGTGGTCGAAGCCGCTGTCCTCGAAATCGACAAGACGAACCAGCGCATCAGCCTGGGCGTCAAGCAGCTTGAGAACGATCCATGGAGCGAAATCGACGGCCGGTTCAAGGTTGGCGATCTCGTCAAGGGAACGGTCGCGAAGATCGCGAGCTTCGGTGCTTTCATCCAGTTCGAAGATGATATCGACGGCCTCGTTCACATCTCGCAGCTTAGCGAAGATCACGTTGCCAAGGTGAAGGATGTCATCAAAGTCGGCGACGACGTTGAGGCTCGTGTCATCAAGGTCGACAAAGTCGAGCGACGGATCGGTCTTTCGATCAAAGCCGCAGAATACTCCGAAGAGCAGCTCAAGAAAGAGACTGCCGCCTTCGATGCGCTTCGTCCAAGTTCCGACCTCGTGGGTCTCGAGCAGGCGTTCAACCTCGCAAGCGAGGAATGGCGTCCGGGTGGCGAAGAGGAAGCTGCCGAAGACGAAGATTAATCGTTCCAACAAGTTCGGGGATTCCCCCGCAACTGACTATTTCCAAAGAGCAGGGCGAAAGCCCTGCTTTTTTGGTTTTCAGGGGTGACGATTTCTTCTAAAAGATGGTCACACGAAGCGACTTGGCGAAAATAGCTTTTAGAGGCACCTTAAGGAGCTTCCACACTCGTCTACTCTTTTGATCTCTCCTGCCATGGTTGAGAAAATAGAAAGAGTGATGAAATCAGTCGCATGAACCGGGAAACCACCAGGATAGACTTGCCTCCGGCAAGAATGATCAAGAGCCGTCCTCCGCGGATCCCCGCGTGGGTCTGGGTGGTCATGGTTCTCGTGGCGCTTTCGGTCGGTGCCGGGGTGGGACTTTGGATGGGACAAGAATCCGAGCCTGTCGTTGAGGCTCCGGCGACAACGGTGGATCGCGAAGCAGTGAGTCTGAAAATTGATGCGGCGAGAGTAGCCGTGAACGAAGGGAACTGGCTTGAGGCGCGGAGGCTTTTTGAAGAAGTACGCCAAATCGAACCCGATAACGCGGTCGCAATGGCGTCACTGCCCTTGATTGACCGACGGCTTGATGAAGCGCGGGGCAGTGTGCGAATCGAGACGAAACCCGCAGGTGCCAGCGTTGTCGTCGACGGCGGTGGAAAATTTGAGAGTCCGGTTACGATTCAAAACCTTCCTCTCGGAAAGCATCGGATCTCGATTTTGAAAAACGGATTCGAGCAGGTCGAAAGGGAATTCGAGCTGCGTGAAGAGACGACTCTGGAACTCGCGATGATTGAGCTGGCGAAAACAGCCGGTAATCTTCAAGTCGTGAGTGAACCGAAAGGCGCGGAGTTTAAGCTCCTCAAGACGATTGAAAATAATCAGAAGAAGCTCGTTGAAATCGGAAGTACCCCGGCCTTGATCGAGCAGCTCGACCCGGGTGACTATGAAGTGCTGATGGCTGTTGAAGGCTGGCCCGAATATTCAGAGCGGGTCAGGGTCGAAAATAATCGAAAGACTTCGGTTTCTGCTGTTTTTGCGCAGGGAGGTCTCCAGGTGAAAAGCGATCCTTCCGGGGCGGAAGTCTGGATTCAAACCGGCGAAGAGTCTCAGCGGAAAGTCGGCACGACGCCGTTGAATATTGAAGAGATTCCTGTCGGGCAGCATCGAATTGAGCTTCGCTACGAGGACTGGGCTCCGATCTCGCGAACGGTCGAGGTGACTCTCGGCGTCACCGAGGTCTTTGAATTTTCCTGGGAAAGAGCGCTCGTCTCTTTCGAAAGTGCCCCTCCCGGAGCCGCCGTATTCTTGAAAAATAAGCGACTGGGAAACGGGCGGGAAGTGACGCCGTTTCAGATGGAGCTGCCTGAGGGGGACTACCTCTTCACCGCTCAGCATGAGATGTTGGGTCGGAAGCAAACGGGTAAATATGTTGATGCCGAAGCCGGCAGCAACGCGGTGAATTTCGATTTCGATTTTGGCTCCGTGACGCTGACGAGCGAGCCCTCCGGTGCGGCGGTGCTTTCGGCCGGGGTTCCGATAGGGATGACCCCGCTGACGTTGCCGGTGGTCCCGCCCGGCGCGCTCTTCTATGAATTGCGGAAGGATCAGTATCGGAGCACGGAGGTTTCAGGAAATCTCGAAGCCGGCGGTGCCCTCAGTTTTTCGACGACGCTGACCTATGAGTCAACGCCTGTGGCGAGTCGGAATTTCACCAACGGTCTCGGCCAGCAGTTTGTCTGGATCGGTCAACTGGGCGGTTGGGTTGCTGCTCATGAAACGACGCAAAAGGACTATGAACGAGTCACGGGGAGCAATCCGAGTTATTTTCCGGCTCCGAATCATCCGGTCGATAGTGTTAACTGGTATGAGGCAACGAAGTTCTGCGAAGGACTCACGGTGCAGGAGCAATCGCTTGGAAATCTTCCGCCCGGCTTTCGATATCGCCTTCCGACGGATCAAGAGTGGTCCGTTTATGTCGGGAATCAAAAACTCGATGGCGCGATCTCCAGTCTTTTTGATCGAAAGAAGTCCACTGCTCCGGTCGGTTCGCTCGCGCCGAATGAATACGGCATTTACGATGCCCGCGGCAATGTCTGGGAATGGGTTACGGACTGGTATTCGCAGACGATTTTGAACCGGATTCGGAAAGAAGGCGCGACGCCGGTTCCCGAGTGGGTCGGCACGGATCGGAAAGTCCTGCGTGGCGGAGCCTGGAACCGGTCCTCATCGTTTGACCTTGAGGTCGCCAACCGCATGGTCGCCCGACCTTCAGCCGAAGACCGCTACGATGTCGGATTCCGCGTTGTCCTCATGCCGGCTGAGTAGGGGATAGCTTGGAATGTGTGGCCCGCGCGTCCGGCGGTTTGAGCTGCCTCTGACCGCAGGAATTACGATCCTTCGACTTCAGCGCACACGCTGCCAGCTGAGTTACTTAACCTCAAAATTCTGAATCAGCTCCGGCGGCACTTCGGCTCCGGGGCGGTAGTGAAAAACCCGGTTCGCTTGAGCCGAAGGATCCCGTGCGGCATAGATCGCGATCTCGATTTTCGGTGACGCACCTGCTGCATTTTCGAGAAGCTTTGCCGTGAGGCGGATTGTGTTTTGTCCCGGCCTAACCCCTCCCATGACGAGTTCGGTCGTTTTTATGTTGCTGAAAGAGCCGGAAGCGTGGCCGTTGACCTCGACCGTGACTTCATACCCCGTCGCATCGACCCAGACCTCGGCGATGAATTCCGGAGTGTTGACTGGCTGGGGAATCGGAGGCAATTGCGGGGTCGGCTGAAACTCCACGCCGCTCAGGAACGAAAAATCGGAATTACGGATCTGGAGAAGCAATTCCGGGTCGCCCCCGATTTTGACGATACGGAGGCTGTCAAATTTCCAGCTCCCTTCTTCTTTTAGGAAGTGCAGGACAAGCATGTTGTCGGTGATCGCAACGCCCTCGGCTGAGCCAAAGTTGGCTTTCCCAAAGTAAGTGGAAGTTGCGGTCATCCCGGTGCTGAGGACACCAAGGCCAACGAGTCCGTCGAGCGTCGGGGCTCCGATCGGATCCTCGAGGAGCGCCTGAGGGAAGGGGAGCTTTTGAGAAACGATCCGGTTGCGGATTTCGATCTGGCGGGAGTAGGCGGTCGAAGCTTCCCACTGCGCTAAATCATCAGCATTGATGGCGTTGCTCCAGCTGTTGAAGACACTCTCAAGGGTAGGGCGCAGTGCGGGATCCGGTTGCGCGGCGGTCTGCGCTTGCGATTGAAGGGCGGCAGATGTCACCAGCGAAATCGCGAGAAGAGTCATAAAAAGGGAGCGAGGGGGCATTCGGAAATCTATCATCCTGCACGGAATTGAACAGAACGGATTGGGAGCCCTTTCAAAAGTGCCTCAGTGCTAACATCACACTTGAATAGATTTCACTTCCTTATACTCTCGTCAGGGAGGGAAGATGCAGAGATCAATCAAACTGTTAGGTGAGAGAGAAAAGCAGCTGCTGCAAAGCGCGCAGCCGCTGAAATACCGTGAAGTGGAGGACGGGGCTGATCTCGTGATTCACTTTTTCTTTCCGAAAGAGTTGAAAACAAAAGATCCCGGGCCGGTTTTTCTTTTCTGCAACAGTGGAGCCTGGGATCGTGGAAGTGTGATCCAGTTCGCCCCCCACGCACTCTATTACGTCGAGCGTGGTGCTGTTTGCGGTCTTGTCGAATATCGCAATCAGGCTTCTCATCCCGGAGTGAGCCCGGTGGAAGCGGCGAAAGATGCTCAGCTTGCGATCCAGTTTGTTCGGCATCATGCCGAGAGCCTCCACATCGATCCTGGCAAGGTGGTCGTTTTCGGCGGCGGTGCCGGAGCGAATATTGCGGGCTGTGCTGCGATGAAGGCCCACATCCCGACGGAGGAAAGCCCTTACAATTTATCGAAGCGTCAGCCCGATGCCGCAGTGCTTTTCAGCACGATCATCGACATTCAGAAGGGGAGGTATGGATCAGAGGTTTTTCCGGATGGTGGCAGTGCCCGGCGCATGAGTTTGTCGCGCTATATTTCGGGGGGAGTCCCTCCGATGATGATGATCCATGGCACTGCTGATCGGTTCGTGCCATTTCACGACGCCCGGGAGTTCGCCGACAAGATGGAGCGTAAGCGAGCCCGGTTTAGGCTGGTTGAGTTTGAAGGAAGAGATCAAAATTTCTTCAACATGAATACTGACCCGGTTTCCTACGAAGCGTTGCTCTTCTACGTCGACGCGTTCCTCGATGAGCACGGTATTCTTGAAAAAGGAGAAGACGATGATGACTCACGCCTCATTTCGTGGCGAGAGAATGATTTCTAGTTGCGATTGTTCCTCCTTGTCCGGAATTTAGGGGATGGTTGAAAAGTGGTTCCATGCCTGCTGTTTTCTATTCGTATTATCCGGGGCGCTCTCTGCACAGGATGCTCAAAAGGAATGGGTCCGAACCTTCGAAGACGAGTTTGATGGACCGAAGCTCGACTACTCGAAATGGACACCTGAAGATCCGTGGGAAGTCGAGCGGAACGGTGAGCTTCAGGGTTATGTGATCCAGGCTTTTCATCAGGAGGATGGGATCCTGCGAATTCGCGGTGAGGATAAGCCGACGTTCTACGCTGGAAAGAAGCGCGACTATCGTTCCGGGATGATGTCCACGACGCGAAAGTTTTCTCAAGTCTTCGGTAAATTTGAGATTCGATGCCGGGTGCCGCACGGGAGGGGGCTTTGGCCGGCGTTCTGGCTCTTGCCGGAACCGAAATCATGGCCGCCGGAAATCGATATCCTGGAAATCCTAGGTCATGAAACAGATCGAGTTTACATGTCGAATCACTGGATCGACCCGGTGAATCCGGAAGGTAATTCAGGATCGATCACCGGTGAATACAAAGGCCCGGATTTTTCTAAAGGCTTTCACACCTTTGCCGTCGAGTGGGGGCCGGGGGAGATCCGTTGGCTTGTCGATGGTGAGCTGCGGCATCAAAGCACAGAGAAAGTCCCGGCGATCCCGATGTTCATTCTCGTGAATCTTGCAGTTGGAGGCTGGGCAGAGGCACCGGACGAGTCCACGATCTTCCCCGCCGATTTCGAAATTGATTATATCAGAGTTTGGGAAAAACGGTGATAGATGAATATCACGATTATAAAAATATCAATCATTCTTGACTATTTATAATTTTAGCGGTTTATTTTAAAAATAATGGGAATTGAGGTGGCCTGCAATCTCTCAAGCTCAACTAACCGTCTAAAATTATGAAAAAACATCTAATCCGTTTGGTTATGGCCTCCTTTTTCCTTCCCGGGGCACTGAACGCTGGCGATTGGGGTGACCTCGGAAAGGGGATCGCTCCTCTTGCTGCACCGACATCTGACTGCAACACCTGCCTCTCCTACGATTATATCGATCTGAATTACATCATGAATGACTTCGGCACTCCTTACTTTCAGGATGGCCGTGGCTATGGGATTAGCTTCTCTAAGTCCCTCGGGTGTAATTTCTTTTTCACCGGTGGCTTCGCCGATGGCAGCTACGATTACGATTGGGTCGGGCACATTGTGCCGGTCGAAACGCAGCGCTTTCGTCTTGGCCTCGGTGCTCGCGTCAGTATCGGAGAGTGCGTTGATTTGACTTTCGAAGGTGGTGCACAACATCTCGACGCCGAATTCGGTGCCGGTTACGCCGACCATGACTACGACTCATGGGGTTACTACGTTGGCCCTGGTATTCGTGCCCGCGCCGGACGCCTTGAAGCCTACGGAAAGCTCCTCTTCACGAGTAACGAAGGGGACCTCAGCCAATACTATCTCAGCCACCACACGACGGTTCACCGCCGTGTCGATCAGGATGGCTGGCTTTTCACGCCGGGCATCATCTTCCATGTGAATGATGTTCTCGCATTAAAAGCTGGTGCTGAGATCGACGAACTCGACTCTTCTTTCCTCTTTGGTGCCCGTTTTCACTACTAATTAGACACTGGCAGAACATCTCAATTTCCCAACGGCCGCCCAGTTCATTCAGAGCGGACTTTCTGGTGAGGCGTTTGTTCAATCGGGGAAATGCCTGAGAGGTTCGCTGCCGAAATAGGCCCTGTAAAATGAGGCATGGTTGCGGAGTCGAGATAGCTTGCGAAACCCCGTCTAATCATCGATTCTGCCATCATGAGAGGCATTCTAATTCTTTTGGTGGTGAGCTTATGCTCTACTTTTTCACTTTCGGCCCGCACCTGGAAACAGGCGGCGACGGGAAAAGAGATCGTTGCTGATTTGATCAAGGTCGAGGATGGTCAGGCGCATCTGAAGCTCGCTGACGGTCGCGTCGGTCAGGTCGAAGTGCTCTCTCTCAGTCTTGAAGATCAAAAGTTTATCAGCGAGTTGGAGGCCAGCGCTCCGGCTTCTGCGGGAGCTGCATCGGGCGGGGAATGGCCTGCTTTTCGCGGACCCAATGGCGATGGTATTTCGACCGATACGGGGCTGCTCGATTCGTGGCCCGAAGGTGGACCTGAAAAACTCTGGGTTTACGATCAGGCCGGGATGGGATACTCCGGCTTCTCCATCAGTGGCGGAAAGCTTTTCACGATGGGAACCCGCGATGAAGACGTCACCGTGGTGTGTGTCGATGTCGCGACCGGCGCGGAAGTTTGGTCGACTAAAATTTCGACGGATGACCAGCAGGGTTACAGTGCGGGATGGGGGCACGGCCCTCGTGCGACACCTACTGTGTCCGATGGTCATGTCTATGCCCTCGGGCCGAAAGGGACGCTCGCCTGTCTCAGTGCTGAAGATGGAAAGAAGGTCTGGGACAAACACCTTGTCGATGATTTCAAAGGAAAGTCAGGAGGTTGGGGCTTTTCGGAGTCTCCACTCGTCGACGGAGATCACCTCGTGATCGCGCCGGGCGGTGATAAGGCCGGCATTGTTTGTCTGGATAAAAAGACCGGTTCGGTGGTTTGGACAGCAGACGACGTGAAGCCCGGTAAAGCGGAATATTCGATGATCGTTCCGGCGGTCATTAATGAAGCGAAGCAGTATGTGCGTCTCTTCGAAAGTATCATCGTGGGCGTTTCCGCAGAGGATGGCTCACTGCTCTGGAGTTCCGAGTGGGGCGGAAAAACGGCGGTCATTCCAACCCCGGTTGTGGACGGTAACGAAATCTACGTGACTTCCGGGTATGGCGTGGGTTCAAAACTCGTCACGGTGGACTCTTCCAACAACGCGTCGGATGCCTGGATCAACACGACGATGAAAAACCATCACGGTGGTGTCGTGAAGGTGGGAGATCATATTTATGGATTTTCAGATGGGGGCGGCTTGATGTGCCAGGATTGGAAAAGCGGTGAGATGGTCTGGAATGAGAAAGCGCGTTTCACCTCGAAGGGTTCCGTCCACGTCGCGGAAGGAAATCTTTATGCCCTCAACGAAGAGGATGGAACATTGATCCTCGCGGCGGCGACTCCGAAAGGTTTCGAGCAGAAGGGGCAGTTCCAGCTCGAACCACAGAGTGAGAATCGGAATCCCAAGGGCAAAGTTTGGACACACCCCGTCGTCATCGGCGGAAAGCTTTTCCTGCGCGACCAGGAATACGTCGTCGCCTACGACGTCAAGGCCAAGTGAGGCTGGTGCTTGCGGGAATACGGTCTCGTGACACAACAGGGTTAGGGATGAGACTTAACCCTGTTAGGTTACTTTTAGCATGATAGAGCCGTCGTTCCCGCCACCCCTTCCGAATCCAGCGGGTTTGGATCGACCCGCCGCGCGCTGGAGCTGGCCGGTTATCATTCTCTCGGTTTTCTTCATCGGCTGGTCGGTGAATCTCTTCGCGCCGGCGGCGATGGAAGAGATCAAGGAAGAGCAAGGGATGGTCGATGCGAGTGATCTTGCTCTTTTTAAAATTCAGAGCCGGGTCATCATTGCGGCGGCTCCGTTCAGTGAGGCTGAGGCGCTCAGCTCGCTCGATGAACTTCGCTCTTATGTCCAGAACGATGCGATGGTCATGGCTCTCGCCCTGCTTGAGAGTTTTCTCGGCGTCGAGAGTTTGAAGCCGTTGGAAACCCTCGAGGCCCTCTCGGCAGAGACAACGTCCGAAACGAGAGAGCTGATTGAGAAAGCGATCGAGTCAGGTCTTAGCGACGAAGAAAGGACGAGATTGGGAGAGCGGCTAGGGTGGTTTGCTCAGTTGGCGCCCGCTCCGGAAGGGGCCGTGCCCCCGCAGGCGGAGAGCATTCGTCTTCATTCGATGATGTTTCTCGGTCTCGCGAGTGTGCTCTTCATGGGGGTTGCTCTCGGGGTGGCGATTGGGGCAGTGTTGCTGTTTATGCAGTTCCGGGCGGCGGGATCGGGCCAATCGCTCAATCGCTTTTCACCACTGGCGATTCCGCAGGGCATTATGCTGGAAAGCTTTGCGCTCTATCTTGGGATCATGGCGCTGGGTGATCTCGGTGGTCAATTTATTCATCCAGGGTTCAGCTACGCCAGTTTCATCATCGCGGTTGTTCTGCCGATTCTCTGGCCGTTTTTTCGTGGGGTTCGCTGGCCGGACTTTCGTCGTTCAATTGGCTGGCATCGGGGAGAGGGCGTCTGGCGGGAGATTGGGGCCGGTTGCGTTGGCTATCTGAAGGTGATGGCTATTGCCTCGATCGGGATCACGCTGACGTTGATTCTCAGTGCCGTGGTGGGAGGATTTGCTTCAGCAGGAGAAGCGGGGGAAAGCGTCGCCCCGGTCGGTCCCCAGACGCACCCGATTGTTGGCTGGATCTATTTGGGTGGATGGAAGGAGCGATTTCTCTGTTTTTTCCTGGCGGCAGTCTTTGCCCCGGTTTTTGAAGAGCTTTTCTTTCGGGGAGCCTTGCATCGCTGGTTGCGGGGGCGTTTCGGCTTTCTCGCCTCGGCGCTTCTGACGGGGGCCATTTTTGCGGCCCTTCATCCGCAGGGGTGGTTGGGGATTCCGGCGCTGGCTGCGATTGGCGTGGGGTTCTCACTCTTGCGGGAGTCCCGTGATTCGCTGATCGCTCCGATGGTTGCTCATTCGATCAACAACGGAGTTCTCGTGACGATTCTTTGCTTCGCCTTGTAGGCCGGGAGCAGAAAGCCGTGAATCGACGGGGTCTTCTATTTTTACTTAATATTTCTTAATAGTAAAAATATCTTGATAAATTAGTATCTTCATTCTAATCTGAATTTATTAAAATATTCATAACTCGCATTAGATCTGATAGGTTTTTGTAATAGCGAGATGAACAGCTGAAAGCTGATAATCAACGTTCCACTGCCATGTCCTTTACTTTGAGAAACCTTTTTTCTGAAGAAGACGGTGATCCCGGATCCGATTGGGTCGAAGGCGAGGGAGAGAACGGATCTCGTGAGAGCTCGCCTCCCGGTCAAACTGAAGCCGCGCCGAAGGGTCAGGCTTACCTTGTCAGTGAACTCCTTCCATTTATTCCTCCTGCGATTGCAGCGAGTGGAAGCATTCCGATGGAGAAAGAGGTGCACATTCCGATCGGGGCAGACGGCTCCACCGATGTCCGCTTGTCGACGATCTTTCAGCAATGCCCGGAACTCTTTGATGTTGAGATCACTCCACTGAACGATTCCACGGTGACGCTTCCGTTGAAGTTGGGCAGTGCGCAGACGGCGAAGAAGGTGGGTAGTTCCATTTTTGATGCTCCTGCGACCCCGTTTGGTGCTCCCGGGTTTGGCATGCCGGCCGCTGCAAAAGCTGAGGTCGCGGTAGATGAAAGTGAGGAAAATCCTTTTTGGTCGCCCGAGCCGGATGAGCCAGCGAAGGCGGTGGAGAAAGCTCCGGCGGCTGCTACCGGGTTCTCCGGGGGATTCACCGATTCTCTGCCCGCCAAAGTTTCTCAGAAAGACGAGGGGAATGCGTTTGGTGAGCCCGCCCCTGACAAGACAGAGCCCGCCAGTGCGCCGAAGGAACTGATGGCCGGATTTGGCGCTCCCTCAAAACCGAAGGTTGAAAATTCCTTTGGAGATCTTCCCGCGGCGCCGGCAGAGGCGAAGTCTTCTCCCTTTGCTGAAAATCCCTTCGACAGTAACGAGAGCTTTTCGACACTCTTTTCCACCAAGGCGGAGGAGGATTCGGATATTCCTTTTCCCGGTTCCGGAGGAGATGAATCTACCTGGGGAGCGATGTTTGATTCTAACTCTGAGGACGACTCTGAAGCAGAATCGGGGGATCTCACCGGGTTGGGAGAGATGCTGAAGAGGAGTGACGTCAGCAACCAGGCTGAAGCCCCTGCCGAGACACCGAAGGCGGCGGCGGAAGCGGCTCCCGCAGCAGATCCGTTCGCGGAGGCAGGGAGTCAGGCAAAGAATCTTGCGATTAGCTTCGCGGTTGAGAAGCCTTCCGAGTTCAAGGCCCCGGTTCCTCCTGCCGCAGATCCGAAAATGGAGGAAGGCCCGATCCCTCAGGTCGTTGCACCGGAAGAATCTGAGGCGAAAAGCTACAACTCAGTTCGTGAGACCGTGCCGCCGCCGCTCGATGAGCTTTCTCTTAAGGTGGAGGAAGAGGAGCTGGCTCCCATGAGTTCAACACCGGCGATGCCGGGCGAGATGGCAGTGAATTTCAAGGACCTCGAATTCCGTGCGATCTTCTCATCGGACGATTATTTTACCCTTGCCAAAGTAGCGAGACAGGTCGTCGCTTTCGAGGGCGTTTGCGCTTGTGCTCTCGCGACCCCTGCGAAGCTTGTTCAGGCTTCTAAAAATGAGCAGAGCCGCCTCGGTGACGAAGCTCGGGAAATGGTCGACGCGATTCGGAATCTGGCGAAACTGACCGGTCTTCCCGAAGCGAGAGCCTTCACTCTGCAGACTGATCGCGGAACGGTGAGCCTTTTTCTTGAAGGTGATTGCTGTGTCACCGTGAATCACCGGGCGTCCAGTTTTGGTCCCGGAGTGCGGGAGAAGCTCATTCTCATTGCGCGAAATATTCACAAGTTAAACGAGTAATTGCGATGGCTCTGATTCGGAAGGATAGCGGAGAAGTTCAGTTTAAAGTCGTCTACTGCGGTCCTCCACGGGGCGGTAAGACAACGAACCTCCACTACATCCACCGCAGGCTCGATTCCCGGTGGAGGGGCGACATGGTCTCCGTCGAGACGGAGCAAAACCGGACGATCTCTTTCGACTTTCTTCCGATCAATTCGGCAAAAATCGGCGGCTACGAAGTGAAGTTTCAGCTCTACACCGTTCCCGGTCAACGCATCATGAGAGAAACGCGTCGGGCCGTCCTTGCCGGGGCTGACGCGGTTGTCTTCGTGGCTGACTCAGATCCAGCGCGGCGGGAAATAAATCTCGAAGCCTTTGAGGACTGCTGCCGGTGCCTCGAAGAAAATCGAATCCACCCCGATTCGATCCCGTTCGTCTTTCAGTTCAATAAACGAGACACCCCCGGGGCAATTCCACCTCAAGAACTGGATGAAATGTTCTCAGTGTCGACGCCGGCATTCCTCGCCAGCGCGACCTCGGGCTACCAGGTCTTTGCAACGCTTGACCGGGTCACCCAAATGATTCTCCAAGGATTTTCCGGCGCGAACGTTAAGGAAGAAGGCCACCCCCGTGCCTCTGTCGCTCCGCGGACCTCTTCAAACCCTATCATTGCGACGCAGGGTTAGTTAGTCTAACTCTCTGATTCCCATGGATCCCCACGAACCAAGCCCTTACGAACAGTCGGATATTTCTCCAGCCATCCCGCTCGAGATCAGCGCCGATCTGGCCGCCGGCGTCGATGCGATTCTGCAGGATTTTGCCGAAGGAGCGGAACTGGAGACAGCTCTCGTCGTCGAAAGAAGTGGAGCACTCGTGAGCGGTATTTCTTCCGAGGCTGAAGTAATGGTGGAGATCATCTCCGCGCTCGTGGCCGGAGCCAGCGCGGCGATGAATTCCCTCGTGAAGGAGTTGGGGAGTACCGGGAATATTGAAAGCTTTCATCAAAGTGAAGAGCGTGCCGTTTATCTCGCGGAGGTGATGGATCGCTTTGTCCTCGTCGGAGTCTCGACCGTGCCTGTGCCGGTCGGAGTGATTCGCGAGAAAGCCCGTCAAGTGCGGCCTGCCTTGATTGATTTGCTCCAGGGGATTCCGGTCACGGTTCCGGTGGCAGAATCGCACGCAAAGACGTTTTCCCTGCGCGAAATGGCGGCAGCAAGACTGGCGGAGCGGGGCGCTCAGAAAGGAATTGAAACGGTCAGCCATCCTGAAGACGAGCTGCTCTCCCTGCCTCTGGAAGAAGAGATGGAGCCGGTCGGAAAAGTCCCCTCGGAGGAAGCTCCCGAAATGATTTTTGAGGCTGACGAAACGGATGAAGCAGTCGGTGAGCCTGAACCTGTTATGGAAGAGGCGGTAACCGCCGAACCCACTGAAGTGATTGAGCGTCTTGATGATGGAGCGCCGGAAATAGTAATCGAAGATTCTTCTGGTACGATCATCGATTCCCCCTTTGAGACGGAGGATGACGACGATGACAGCTTCGAGATGGAGGACAGCGGAGCCCTCAGCGAATCCATTTTTGAGTTAGAGGACGAGGAGGAAGATTCGCTTGCAGCGCCCGTTGGTGATCTGGAGGCAGAGCCTGAAGAAGAGGACCCTTCAGCCGTGATGGAGATCGCCAACAAGACCGAGGCAATTTTTGAGATCGACGACGATGAAAGCCCTGATCCTGAAACCGTGAGCTCTCCTGTTTTCGAGATCGAAGAGGAATCTTCAGCGGATGACGACGACGATGAAGAGTCTTCGGCGTTCGAGTTGGACTTCGATGATTTTGAGGAGGATGTAGAGGAAGAAACGGCGGGGCATGATTCCATAGCAATCGGAGAGGAGGAAGAGGAGGAGACTTCCAACTCTGGCCCCTTCTATTTTTGAGCTGAGATCAGCTGGAAAGGGGACTCTGAAATAGGGGCTTTTCCGGAGCGGGAAGGTATGTTATTTATTTCCCCTCCCGCGAGTTTTTCGAGTCATTTATCACCATGGATTTAATCACAAAAGGCGGACCTTTGATGTGGCTGCTGCTGGGCTGCTCCATCATTGCCATCGCGATTTTCCTCGAGAGATTGTTCTATTTTCATCGCGCCCGGATTGATGTGGGTGACCTTCTTTTCGGTCTGAGAAATCTCATCAAGAACAAGGCTTACGCCGAGGCTCTCTCCGAGTGCGCCTCCACCCCGGGGCCGGTTGCGAGGGTGATTCATTCCGCGATTCGCCGCTACTCAGCTTCGAGGACAGAATTGAAAGAAGTCGTTCAGGAGAGCGGGCAGCTGGAGGTGCCGAAGCTTGAAAAGCATCTCTCGGTCCTCTTGACGGTCGCCTACATCGCCCCGCTTATCGGGTTGCTCGGGTCGGTGCTGGGGCTCGTTGATACTTTTGTACAAATTAATGCGGTCGGCGGTTTTGCAACGGTGGCGGAGATTTCACAGGGCGTTTACGAAGCGCTCATCACCTCGGCGGCGGGTCTCATGGTCGCGATCCCCGCGTTTGTTTTCTACTCTCACCTTCGGGCTTATGCGAAGAGCATCATGTATGACATGGAGAGTGCGGGGATTGAAATCGTAAACACGATCTGCGATCTCCGAAATCAGCCGACTGACATTATTTCGATTATGCCGGACCGGCCTGCTGAGCCGGAGCCGAAAGTTGAACCCCCTGCGGATGACGAAAACGACGAGAAAGGATCATCTTCGTCGAAGGATTGAGCCCCGGATGCTTTGAAACTGGAATCCACATTGGGCGATCGTTCCGGAATGCTCTACACCTCACCGCTTGTCGATGTGGTGTTGTTGCTCCTCATTTTTTTTCTCTTCGGCTCCAACCTCGTTCTCAAGTCGGGAGTCGATGTCTCGCTTCCGAGATCCAGCTCGGCGCTTCCCTCGGCCGAGGATGCTCACATTATCACTCTGATTCCAGGCAAGACGTCGGAGATCTATTTCAATGATGAGCGGATCGATCTGGAGCAGCTTGGGGAAAAACTCGACGAAGGGCTTGAACGGTCGAAGCAGGTGATTCTTCTCGGCGATGAGTCCGTCAGCTACGGAACGGTCATGAATATTTCCCGATTTATTTTGAAGCGCGGGTTTGAACTGTCGTTTGCGACACAACAGGAAACGAGCTGACCGGCGATGTGGAAAACTTTCCAGAGAGCAGAGATTCCACCTTCTTATCTGGACGGTGAGGAAGACCCCAACCCAACTATTTTCTGCTGGGCAAAAAATCGGCGTTCCTGGATTAACTTGACTGCCTTTCTCGGGTTTTCGGTGATGATTCACGGATCAGGGTTCTACCTTTTTCAAGTGGTTTATCCCTCGCCAACGCGGGAGAAACCGAGAGCGGACACGATTTTTTTGATGGATCCGGCGGATCCGAATGTCCGCTCCCTGCTTCAGCGTGTCAGTGACCGGATGACCTTTCTCCTTCCGCCCTCGGAAGCGACTGATGTTCAGATTTCAATTGATGAGTTGCCGGTGAGGTTCATCCCTTCTTTTCAGACGACCGAAATGAGTCCTCTCGAGCTGGTTTTTTCGTGGACGATGCCGCTGTCCGGGGCTGCCATCGGGGAGGGTCTTAAGGTATCGGAGGAGGTTTTCGAGTCTCCGGTGATTTTTGCAGCGCAGGGAGAGCTGATGCATCGAGAGGTCGCGCCGTGGTCGATTTTGGCGGATTATCTCGGTCTTGCGGAGCAGATTCCTGCGATGAGACTAAGGCTGCGAGTCGATGAAGAAGGGATGGTGACCGTAGAAGAAGTGGAGAGTGAACTCGATTCTCAGGCTGAGGGTGAGATCAAGCAGGTCGTGGAATCCACGCTTCGTTACCTTCCGGAGACACGGTCCAGCATTGGGTGGCTCGCAATTCGAACGAAAGACTGATCATGTTCCGCGTCACTCTCGACGGCATGATTGCCGTGTTTCTCGCCATCATCCTCTGCTCGGTCTTCTTTGCCTGGGTCGCCGCTGAGATTTTTCAAAAAGGGAGAGAGAACCGGAGGCGAAAATACTTCGTCATTTGCGGAATCTGTGATCACGTTTTCGAAGATCCCTCTGATCATGATCTCGCGGAGTGCCCACGCTGCGGAGCCATGAACGAGCGGGAGCGAATCATCGAAATCTGAGCCCATCGTGACTGCCACTTTCGAGAAATCGTCTTGCAATGGCCTGTATGCACGCTGAGTTTAGCCGCCAATTTGAGTCTCAATATGGAACGTCGCGTCGTCATCACAGGAATGGGTTTGGTATCTCCGATCGGAAACGATCTGGACACCTTCTGGTCGAATCTCGTCGCGGGGAAAAGCGGGATTGGCCGCATTTCCGACCCCTCCCTAGCAGACTACGAGTGCAAAATTGCCGGCGAAGTCCGTAATTTTGAGGCTGGACCCTATTTTTCGAATCCGAAAGATGCGCGCCGCGCCGACCGCTTTGCTCAACTCGGGATGGCCGCCTCGGTCATGGCGATGAAAGATTCCGGGGTCGACCTCGAAACCCTCGATCTCGACCGTTTCGGCTGCATGGTCGGAAGCGGCATCGGAGGCCTCATGACGCTTGAGGGGCAGCATGTCAATCTCCTCGAGAAATCGCCGAGTCGGGTTTCTCCGTTCACGATCCCGATGATGATCGCGAACATTTCCAGTGGCATGGTCTCGATGGAATTTAACCTGCGCGGACCGAACATGTGCATCGTGACGGCCTGCGCGACTTCGAACCATAATATCGGTGAGGCGTGGCGGATGATTAAATTCGGAGATGCTGATGCCTTTATCGCCGGGGGATCAGAATCCACGATTTGCCCGATGGGCCTCGCCGGTTTCGGCAACATGAAAGCGCTCAGCATGCGCAATGATGATCCGGAAGCCGCTTCCCGGCCCTTCGATGTCGGTCGCGACGGCTTTGTCATGGGGGAAGGGGCCGGTGTTGCCGTGATCGAAGAACTCGAGCATGCAAAGAAACGTGGAGCGCGGATTTACGCAGAGCTGACCGGTTATGGAGTCTCGGCCGATGCCTACCATCTCACTTCTCCGCATCCCGAAGGCGACGGTGCGCGCCGTTGCATGGACATGGCGCTCAAGCACGCGAAGCTGAATCCTGACGAGGTGGACTACGTGAACGCTCACGGCACCTCGACGGGGCTGGGAGACGTCTGTGAGACCAAGGCAATTAAGGGTGTCTTTGGCGATTACGCGAAGAACGGCCTTATCGTCAGCTCGACCAAGTCGATGACGGGTCACCTTCTCGGCGCTGCCGGCGGCGTCGAACTCGCCGCGTGCGTTAAAGCGATTAACGAAGGAATTATTCCTCCAACGATCAACCTCGACGAGCAGGATCCGCAGTGTGACCTCGACTACGTCCCCAACGTCGCCCGCGAAGTGAAAGTGGATAAAGCGCTCACGAACTCCTTCGGATTCGGTGGCCACAACGCCTCGCTTCTTGTGGAGCGTTTTGTGGACTGAGTCTGGTGCTGTTGGTCCGGCTCCGGCTGCTTTTTGGCGGCAGTGGCAATTGGATTCTCTGCCCTGCAGGAGGCACCCGCTTCCCAACGAAAAAAGCCGTTTCCCTACTGCGAGGAAAACGGCTTTTGTTCAAAATCTTTCAGCGACAAGACTACATCGCCATCGCTGCTTCTTCGTGGTCGGAGAAGAAATCGTCGTCGTCCGGCTCGCCGGCTTTGCGAAGGGGACGGGGTCCCGGATCCTCTTTTTTCTGAAGGGCACGGCGGAGCTTTTTCAGGGCAATGTTTTGCAACTGACGAATCCGCTCGCGGGTCACGCCAAATTCCTGGCCGACTTCTTCGAGGGTCTTCGGCTTTTGTCCGGCAAGGCCGAAGCGGGCGTCGATGATCTTGCGCTCACGCTCGTCGAGAACCTCGAGGAGGTCGTCGAGCTGCATATGCATGTTCTTGTGGCTGAGAAGCTCCAGCGGCGTCTGAGCTTTTTCATCACCGATGATCTCACCGAACTCAGTGTTGTCGTCGTCGCTGATTGGCGCATCGAGTGAAGCAGGACGCAGGGCGGCTGACTTCAGGTGCGAAAGCTTCGCGCGATCGATGCCGATTTCCTCGGCGAGTTCTTCGTCGGTAGGTTCGCGACCAAGTTCCTCACTGAGGACCATGGCAACACGGCGCATCTTGGAGATTTTATCGACCATGTGGACGGGAAGACGGATCGTCTTACTCTGGTTGGCTAAAGCGCGCTTGATGGACTGTTTGATCCACCAGGCGGCGTAGGTCGAGAGTTTACCCCCTTTGTTCGGGTCGAAACGCTCCACGGCCTTCATGAGGCCGATGTTACCTTCGGAGATGAGGTCGAGAAGGGGAAGGCCGTAGTTGGCGTAATCCTGAGCGATCTTCACGACAAGGCGAAGATTCGCTTTGATCATGTGCGCGCGGGCTTCCTTGTCGCCGTTCTTAATGCGGTCGGCGAGCTGAACCTCTTCTTCGCGAGTGAGTAGGGCGGTTTTACCGATCTCCCGAAGGTAGATCTTGATGCCGCCATCCATTTCTAAATTTGCCATGAGTGTTGAGTGGGTTGTTGGGGTGCCGAATCGGAAACGGGAACAGAGATACGAGAGTGTTGTAGCAGGAAGTGTTCCGCCAAGCACGCTCAGATCGCTGATCTTTTCAGAAGTGAAGGAATCGTCAATTTCGGCTCATCGGAGAGAGGCTCAAACCTCGGCAGGCTCTCTCTGTCTATTAGTAACGTGCTGGCCGCCTGAAAATTGCCTAAAAGTTTTCTTCACCTGAGATACCTTTGTGCCTCGGTTGTTAGATCTGTTCAATAAAAAATCAACTAAAAGTTCACCAAATTGCGGGTTCTATTAACTTTTATGAAATTTTAAGTGGCTTCGCAAGGAAATAAACGATCCGTCTTTCCGCGTTGGAAACTGCCCGGATTCACTGAATTCTGCCGAAAATTCGTTCGGTATCAGTAGCCGAGACCCCAATCGTTGCGATGAGGCTCGCTCGGGAGTGCTTTTCCGGCGCTGGCTTCGGTGATGGGACCCATCGTCATGCGCTGACCTAGCTTGAGGATGCGGGATCGTTGCCCGAGACGCTCACAGCAGGTTGAGAACTCGCCGGTGGTGACGTTTCCCCGATCAAAAAGATCGTAGTGGCAGGGAATCACGATGCTGGTGCTGATCGACTTGGCAAGCGCAGCGGCTTCAAACCCATTCAGCGTGTCGCCACGTTCCCCGGTTTTGACGTTCCCGCTGATGGGGAGAAAGGAAAGATTGATCGTCCAGCGACGAACTTGTTTCACGAGGTGGGTGTGCCAAATCGTTTCGCCGCTGTGAAAAATCGCGAAGGGTCCGAAGAGAATGACGTAGCCGAGGTCTTTTGAATTGCCCTCTTCGTCGCGGCGCATTTTGGGATTGGCAGAATCGATCCCGTGGAAATCAAAGCCCTCCATGCTCGTGAAAGTACCGGCATTGACCGGATGCATCGGTGGGGAGGAGTTTCCGAGGAGTTGCTCGGCCTTCTGAGCGATGCCGGCGGGGACGACCATCCTCATTTCCGGATTCGCCGCGAGGAGCGGCATGATCGTTTCGGGGTCAAGTCGGTCCGGACTGTCGCCGGTGACGGCGATCAGGTCAATCCCAGTGAGCTTTAAGGGATCAACGACACGCTCGGAAACGCGATTCATGGGGCGGTCAGTGCCACTATGAGCCCGTGTGATCGAATCGGAGAGGTAAGGGTCAATGAGGAGACCTTTGCCGTTCCACTTCAGGAGAAAACCACTCTGCCCCATCCACCAGACGTGAATAGCGCCGGTTACCTTATCGGCTTCGGAGAAGTCATTGAGAAAGGCTTCGTCTTTTTGGACGGGGACGATCATCTTTTAAGTCAACAGCAGAGCGAGTGCCAAATTCGGCAGACCCTGATATGATGGGGCCGTTGTCCGTTTTACACAAGGCCCGTAGAAAATAAAGATCAGTGAAAAACCACAGTCGCCAGACTTTTTTTGAATGCGCGGGCTTTTCTAGGAGGGGGCGGGCGCGTCAGTGGTTCACTTGGCAGTCTTCGCACCGGGTAGGGAAATGATAACGGACTCGTTGGGGGCGAGTTTTTCCGCTTCAAAGAGCGTTGTTTTTCCATCGGGAGAAAGGATTGCGAGTTTCTCGACGACTTCAGCCTCGCCGATGCCGAGATTTAGCGAAGATTCGTTCCCGATCGTGTTCGTGAGCGATTGAAGAATCCAATCATGATCCCGCACCGTGGTGATCACTTTTCCGCCACGGAGGGGCTTTGAGAGCGAAATCTGAAGGGTCACCGAAGTGCTGCCACCAGGCTCGAGCCATCTGATTTTGCTTTCGCTGGTCAAATAAAGGAGGTCGCTGATGCCATTTTGATCGAGATCGCTGACCTCAATTTCTTCAGGTTCATCGAGAAAACTTCCGCGGGTTGCGATGGAGATTTCCCGAAAACTCAGTCCGGCCCTATTCCAGAAAGTTCGGTTCAGCTCCATCTTCGGGGTGCCGACGTAGAGGTCATCGTAGCCGTCTTGATCAAGATCGATGATGCCCAGGGCGCTAACGACCTCGTCACCGGTGAACCCGAGTTCCCCCGTTGCGTCGGTGAGTGTGCCCTTGCCATCATTAGCCGCGATTTTGAAAAAAGTCCCGCCGGTGGGAGCGCGGCCGAAGAGAGCGAGATCGATTGCTCCGTCGTGATTGAAGTCGAGAAAGGTCGCTTCGTGATCATCGGCTTGGGCGAGCCCTTGCGAAGCGAGGATGTTTTCAAAACGCCATCCGTTCCAGGTTGCCGCCGCCGTGGGGATGAGGAGACGGTCAGGCTGTTCATCGATCCCGACAAAAATATCGGCAATGCCGTCGCCGGAAAGGTCTGCGCACTTGAGTTCACGCACGCCGCGGTGGATCCAGAGCTTCAGATCCCAGGCAATGGGTTGAAACGAGCCGCCAGCGGTTTGATGATAGAGCTTCAGAGGATGGTCGGCGCTTCCTTCGAGCAAATCGAGCCGACCATCACCATCGTAATCCACCCAGGCGGCGGTGGTGGTATTGTTAAAAGAGAGCAGGCCGAGCCCGATCGTGACGTCCTCGAACCGTCCGTTTCCATCGTTGCGCAGGAGAGAGTTCGGGAAGCCTTCCGGCCGGATCATGAAAAGATCGTTATCTCCGTCGTTGTCGAAATCGGCGGGGTAGAGACGGGAACCTGCGAAAATGATACCATGACCTTCGACAGGCACGGCGGACCCCGTTTCGGAGATTTTGCTGAGGCGAGTGCCGCCCTGATCGAGCACCTCGACATCGGGAGTCGCATCAAAATTGCCGACGGTGAAGGGTGGGGTGAAGCCGGACTCACGCGCCGAAAATTTCACCGGCATGGTATCAGACTCCGGGGTGATCGACTCTTCCAGCTTCAAGGAGGAAGGGAGTTTGTCAGGGCTGATTTGCAGGGCCGAGAGCGCGAGGTTGAAGCGCCAGATTTCAGAAGCGGATGGTTTCGAGTTTTCGTCCCGCTTCATCGAGGTGACATATTCTGTGAGCCACTCTGTGTCTTGCGGAATCGCGCCACTGTCGAAGGGGAAGGGGCCGGAGGGAAGGCTGTCGTAGAGTTTGTCCGGGGCGGGTGATTCTTTCGGCACCGACGTTTCCGCTGCCATCGCGACGGCTTTTTCAGCAGCGAGGATTGCGAGAATGTCGGCCATACTCTCACCTTCGAATCGCTCGAGGAGACGCTGATCGAGACGCTCTGGTCGGGTTTCAGGGATTTCGGCGGTGTAGACCGGAGCCCGCAAACGGGAGAAAGGAAGATTCCTGCCGAAATTCGTGATCACCAGCGCGACCACGAGAACAAGGGCGATGACGGAGAAGATGATGACCTTTTTCGACATGGGGCGTCAGTATATCCGCTCTCAGGTGAATGGACAGTCGCCAATTCAGCGAAAGTCTTTCCAGCGCTTCAGGACCGCGAGAGCCGCTCCGGTGTCAATTTGCTCCCGCGCGATTTCAAGGCCCGTCGCGAGATCTTCCGCTTTCCCGGTGAGAACAAGGCCCGCCGCGCTGTTGAGCGTGACGAGGTCGCGCTTCGCCCCTTGAATCGAGCCGTCGAGGATGCCGGTGATGATTGCCGCGTTTTCGGTCGCTTCGCCGCCGGTCAGTTCGTCGAGGGAAGGACGTGGCAGCCCGACCGAAGCAGGGTCGAAAGAAAAATCTGCCCGGCAGCCCTGTTCCGTCTCCCAGATTTGGGTTTCGCCGAGGGTGGAAAGCTCGTCCATGCCCCCGGCATCACCAGCCGAACCATGAACGGCCCAGGCTCGTTCACGTCCAAGATGTTGCAGGATGTCGGCATAAGTCCCGCCGAGCCCGCCATCGAAGACTCCGACGAGTTGGAAATCGGGTTTCGCCGGATTCAGAAGCGGGCCGAGAATGTTAAAGATCGTGCGCTGACCTCGCTTTGCGAGGAGCTGGCGAACCGGCACGACCGCTTTGAAAGCAGGATGATAGAGCGGGGCGAAAAGAAAGCCGGCTCCGACCGCTTCCACGCAGCGTCCGAATTCGTCGGCAGGCAGATCAATGCGAATTCCGAGCGCTTCGAGGGCATCGGCCCCGCCACTTTTCGAGGTGATCCCGCGATTGCCGTGTTTGATGACCGCGATGCCGGCGGCCGCGAGAAGAAAAACGCTCGTGGTCGAGACATTGAAGAGGTTTAGTTTGTCACCGCCGGTCCCACAGACATCGAGGAGCGGCTTTCCAATCGCGGCCCTGTCCAACTCCGGCTCGACCGCATGATTCAGGAACTCACCGGCAAAAGCGGCGATCTCGCCGGCGGTTTCCCCTTTCGTGGCGAGGGCCGCGAGAAAATCGGCTTTCGACAATTTGGAGAGCGATTCATCGAGAATCATCTCTGTGGCGCGGCGCACTTCGTCGGGGCTGAGATCCTGACCATCGGCTACTTTTTGAGTGAGGGACTCCATCCTGAGAGTGAACACCCAGCCTTCATGGTTGCCAACGGAGAAATTCTGTCTGAGAATTATTTAAGGCGGCGCAGGTCGCATCTCCTTTTCATGTCCTCTGAAGATCCAGCCAACGATTCCCTCAAGGGAAGCCTGATCCTCGCTGATCCGAGTTTGAAGGAGCCGACTTTTTTTCAAAGCGTGCTTCTTCTCACCGAGCATTCCGGGGAAAACGGGGCACTCGGGTACATCTTGAACCGGCCGATCGGGAGAAATGTGGGCGATCTTTTGAGTGAAGAAATTCTTCCGCCGGAACAGCGTAACCGGCTCATCGATGTTCCCGTCTTCATGGGCGGTCCGGTCAGCACCGAGCACCTTACTTTTGCCGCGCTGGGCTGGTCGGAGGAAGATGAAGCGCTCCAGTTTTCGACGCATCTTTCCGCCGCCGAGGCAGTCATGTATGAGATGGAAGGATTTCACATCCGCGCCTTTGTGGGCTATTCCGGTTGGTCGGGGGGCCAGCTGGAGGATGAAATGGAACGGAATTCCTGGATTTCTCATCAACCGGAGCGGGAGATTATCGACCTCTCCAATGTGGAGGAGTTGTGGAAATTGATCCTCAGGGAAATGAGCCCGTATTATCGGTTCATCGCCGACGAGCCGGAGAATCCCGGGCTGAACTGACGCAGTAGCGGCGTTGGGGACAACGCCGAAGAGCGCGGTCTTCACGAGGCAGCGCGGTCGGAATTTTTCCAAATCCCGCTACATGACCTCCAAAATCGTGAGACCGATCTCCTCGAGAATCGTGCCACTGGTTTGCCCCATGAGACGGGCCCGCAGCGGCGCACCTGAACCGAGAACCGTGACTTGTTCCCCTTCAGACTCCAGGGTCAGTCCACCCCCGGCGGGAGCGAGGAGATAATAAACGATCTCGCTGTTTCGCTCGGCTTCGATCAATGCCCCTGGCCCGATGGGGTCATCGAAGTCGTAATCGGGAAATTCTGCGGCATCGAGTCGCGCGACCGCCTGAGCCAATTCGTCGGCCTGCTCCGCCTGACCGGCCGCGAGATAGGATGCCTCAAGGCCGCGGGTGTCATACTTTCCCTCTGCCTTGGTGTCGTCTCCTGTCGCCGCTTCCTCAGCGCCGGCGAGGGCGGCGAGGGCACGGGCATACCGGGCTTTGACGAGAGCCTTGAGCATTTCAACGAGAGCGGCTTTGTCCATTTGAGGAGGAAGGAAATTAAACAGTGCGACGATATTGTCCCGGCGTCATGCCGAGGACGGATCGAAACTGTCGCGTGAAAGCACTCTGATCGCAAAAGCCATATTTGTCTGCAAGTGAGGCGATTGATTCGCCCGAGTTTCGCAAATCCGCCGCTGCTGCCTGAATCCGTGATCGCAGGATGAACTCCCGCGGACTCATTTTCACGAGCTGAAGAAATTGCCGGTGCAACTGCCGTTCCGAAATGCCGACTTCGCGGGCGAGGGCGGCGACGCGATGAGACGAAGCCGGAGCGCGACTGATGATTTCAATGACTCGCTCGGCTGCGGAGTGCATCGGATGCGAGGGATTTCTCCCCGAATAGCTCCGCGTGATCCCAACGACCCCGAGAGCCGCGCCGGCGGAGTTCATGACCGGATACTTCGTCGTCGAATACCATTCGAGGCGGCCGGCTTCATCGAAGAGGACCTCGGCATGATCGACAAGACCCTCGCCCGAATGCATCAACTGACGATCCCCCGCGACGAGTTGATCGGCGATCTGTTTCGGATAGCGATCATGATCCGTCGTCCCGACAATCTGGGAAAGCTGAGTCAAACCGAGCCGATGAAGGAGGGCACGATTCACATGCGCAAATTCGCTCCGGGCATTTTTAACAAAAAAGTAAGTGTTCGGGAGCCGATCAAAGAGATCGCGCATTTGTCGCACGAGAGGCTCATGGAGAAGTTTTTCGAGAGAAGTGCCGGATTTTGCCATGTCTGAAAAATACCAAAGAATGTCAGCTTCTCACAAGACGCAATCGCCTTCCTGCGGCACGCTTTGACTCTCATGAAAAAGCTCCTCTCCCTTTTCCTGCTCACGACCCTGTCCCTCGCCGGGGCGGCGGACCGTCCGAATATTCTCTACATCATGTCGGACGATCATGCCGCGCACGCGATCGGAGCCTACGGGAGTCGCCTTGCCTCACTGAATCCGACGCCGACGATCGACCGCCTTGCGAAAGAGGGGATGCTTTTTGAAAATGCCTTCTGCGCGAACGCGATCTGCGCACCGAGCCGGGCGTCGGTCATCACGGGACAGTATCCGCACACCGCAAATGTTCGCGACCTATGGGGCGGGATCGAAGGGGAGAGGCAGTACCTTCCGATCGAGATGAAAAAAGCGGGTTATGAAACCGCGATGATCGGCAAGTGGCATCTCAAAGAGGAACCGGCCGCGTTTGACTACTACACGGTCCTTCCCGGTCAGGGCGACTATCACAATCCCACCTTCCGCGTGCAGGGCGAAAAGGGTTGGCCCAATGATACGATCAAGGTCGATGACACCCATTCGACGGATGCGATCACCGACATCACGCTCGACTGGCTCAGGGAAGGCCGCGAAACGGACAAGCCTTTTTTCCTGATGCATCATTACAAAGCGCCGCACGACTACTTTGAGCACGCCGCGCGTTATAACGATTACCTGAAGGACATCGACATTCCCGAGCCGGAAAATCTCTGGCTCGAAAATCAGCCGAAATTCGGTTCGATCGCGACGCTCGGATACGAAGGCGAACTCGTGCCTCATATCGGCACGTCCATCGGGATCCGGAACCCACGACGTTCCTACGCGGTTGATCTGCCGCCGCTCTTTCCGAAAGACTTTCCCGCCGATTACGATCCTGCCAATTACACCAAAGAGGAAATCAAGCGGATGTCGTATAACGCCTATCTGAAAAATTTCCTCCGCTGCGTTAAAGGAATCGACGACAACCTCGCGCGCCTCTTTGCCTATCTTGAAGAGTCCGGGCAGATGGACAACACCGTCATCGTCTACACCGGCGATCAGGGGTTCATGTTAGGAGAGCACGACTACCAGGACAAACGCTGGATGTATGAGGAGTCAATGCGGATGCCTTTTCTCATCCGTTACCCGGAGACGATCAAGGCGGGGACGCGGACCGACGCCATCATCGAGAACGTCGACTTCGCCCCGACCCTCCTCGATTTCGCCGGGGTCGAGACGCCGGACTACATGCAGGGTGCGAGTTTTAAGGAGGTCTGCGAAACCGGGACCGAACCCGAGGGCTGGAAGCAGGAGGCCTACTACCGCTACTGGATGCACATGGCGCACCATGATAACCCCGGTCATGTCGGGATTCGGACAAAGACTCACAAGCTGATTTTTTACTACGGCTGTGATTACGAGGGCGGCTACCAAACCCCGCCCGCGTGGGAGCTGTATGATCTCGAAAACGACCCGCACGAAAACGTGAACGTCTACGACGATCCTGAATACGCGGAAGTCATGGGCGAATTGAAAACACGCCTCGCTCAGTTGCGTCAGAAAGTGGGCGACACCGGTGAAGACTATCCCGAAGTCGAGAAAGTGATTCAGGAATTCTGGGACTACGACGGCGAAGACCGAGCCAAAGCGATCGAGCTTTCAGCCGCGTTTAAGGCGGTGCGTGAGAAAGAACTGGCCGAAGCGGCGGCGAAGAAAGCGAAAGGCAAAAACTAAACCCGCTTGCGTCAAGGAGGAGCGACACTCTTGTCGCTCGTGATTCGCGTGAGCATTGCCGCAGGGCTTGCCGGACGACAAGAGTGTCGTCCCTCCTTGGACTCACGAATTGTCGCCTGCGCGAGGGAGGTGATTCTAATCGCCTGCGATTGGCGGGACGCCGGTGTCACCATCAAACAGGGTTAAGTCATCGACCTAACCCTGTTGAGTCCGTCCCTCAGGACACCTCAAAATTGTCGGCATCGACGTAGGCCTGGATCACGGCTTCGCAGCCTTCCGGTCCTTTCATGGAGTTCCCGTGCTCCATCCCGATGATGAAATCGAGGTCCTCGGCCTTGGCGCGGTCGTGGATGTATTTGAAGACATTCCGGTAATTGATCTCGCCAGTGCCCGGCTCTTTGCGGCCCGGATTGTCACCCGCCTGGAAGTAGGCGATTTCGCTCCAGCTCGCTTCGATATTCGGGATCAGATTCCCTTCCGTGATCTGCTGGTGGTAGACGTCGAACAAAATCTTACAAGCGGGGCTGTCGACTGCTTTGCAGATCTGGTAAGCCTGCGGGGATTCGCGGAGAAACATCGTAGGGTGATTCGCGTGCTGGTTGAGCGGCTCCAGAACCATGACGAGGCCGTGCGGTTCGAGCAGATCGGAGCAGCGCTTGAGAAGCTCGATGCAATTGGCGGTCTGGTAGTTCCAGTCGCTCTTCAAATCGTAGGCGCCGGGAACGACTGTCATCCAGGTCGCGTTGCAGCGCTTCGCGCCTTCGATCCCTTTTTTGATGTCATCGAGGACAAGATTCCAGGCGTCGTCATTTTGCACGGTGAAAGTTGGCTCGGTGGCGCCGGCGCTTCCGGTGACGACGAATACGCCCATCGACATGTCGAGTTTTTCCATCGTTTCCGCGATCTCTTTTTGCTCTTCAGGAGTGCGGAGAAGAAAGCGATTGTCTTCCCAGGCGGTGAAGCCGCGGTCGTGCGCGTATTTCAGTTCATCGGAAAGCGACTTCCCGGTGACAGGTGAAAAGGTGCCAAAATGCGGGGCGTATTTCAGTTTGAACTCATGTTTCGTCATCGCGGCTTCCTGAGCCGTCGATGATTGAGTGGCAGCGCCGACGGCGGCAATTCCCGTGGCGGAAGCGAGGAGGTTTCTTCGGTTCATTTGATCTTGGAGTCAGGAAGTGAAAAGTTGATTAATCGTCGCGGCAGAGACTTCTTCGAGCGAGTCCACAATGAGGGCGGCTCCGCAGTCGGCAAAAGATTCCCGGGGGTGAGTCGTCGTCACCGCGATCACTTTCATCCCGGCGGCGATTCCGGCTTCGACGCCGACATGGGCGTCTTCGATGACGACGCAGCGTTCGGGAGTGCGGTCGATTTTGCGGGCCGCTTCAAGGAAGACGTCCGGAGCCGGTTTGCCGCGGGAGACATCTTCGGCACCGGTGTAGTTCGGGCCGAAGAAGCGGTCGAGGCCGGTAGTTTTAAAGCAGACCTCGATATTTTTTCGTGAAGTCGAAGAACCAAGCGAAATCGGTAATTCGGCAGCGGCGAGTCCACTCACGAGGGCGACGACGCCGGGGAGTGGGGAAAGTCCACCCTCAGCGAGGAGGGCGCGGTAGAGTTCCTCTTTGCGATCGCCCAACTCGGCGATTTTAGTGGTTTCCTCCCTCGTGACCCAGCCGAAGACATCGGGGATACACATTTCGTTTCGCATCCCGAAGGACTCTTTGAATTGCTCTTTCGTGAGTGAAAGATTGAGTTCGTCGGCGAGCTGAAACCAGCTTTGCTCGTGCTGGTCATGAGAGTCAATGATGACACCGTCGAGATCAAAGACGACGCCGTAGGGAGAGGGAGGGTGGTCGGGCATATCGGGTCGCGCACTATGGGGCGGGATCGGCGATACGCCAAGCGTCAGTCGGGGAAACTTTGCGGCGCTGGCAGGGCAGAGACGAAAGACTGACGTCGTTCGTTACGGGGGCGAAGAAGGTAGCGAAACTCGCAACAGACTGCTGCAAGTCCTACCGGAATCCATGAAATCGAGGTTCCATCCGTTAAAATCCATGATTCCTCTAATTTTTGCATGGATTGAACATGGATTTAAAGGATTACATGGATTAGCTCGATGTTGATCGGCTTTTGCAACAGTCTGCAAGAGTTTCGGGGTAGGCTGGTAGGGCAGAGACGAAAGACTGACGTCGTTCGCTACGGGAAAAAGAAAAAGATAAGAAAAAAGAAAAGGAGGGAACTCAGACGCTCCAGGTCGCTTCGAATCCCCGTGTATCGACATGGATGAATGTCGGGTAAACGCCGATGCCGCCTTTAAAAAAGCCTTCTGTCCGAAGTTCCCGCGCGACCTTTCCGGCAGCGTTGGAACCTTCGCGAAACATGAGGTCAAGCGCCCGGTTCTGCATGTGATAGGATTGCGTCGCGCCGGAGCAGGCGAGATTGTATTCCGGGCTGCGGTAGGCGGAGTTGATGAGTTTCAACGGCGTGCCGAGGCGGTGGCGGATTTCGTCGGTAATCTTCAAGGTGGGGACGAGGCGGGACCACATGTGCCGGGGCGGTAGCTCATTCGCGACTCCTCCGCGCACATTGCGATGAGGACGGATCACTTCGTCGGCGGTCACGTAGCGCAGGGAAAGTCCGTTCAGGAAAGCCCGATAATCAGCTTCGTCCTTGAGGAGATGACGTTTCAGCAGGCTCCGGTCGTCCCATTCCTCCTTGAGATGGTCATAGAATCGGTCACCGGCGATCCGTGCTTTTGCGATTGTGTCATCGACCGTTCTTTTACCCCCGCCAAAATAGAAGGCCGTTCCACCCCCGGCAGCTGCGAGGCCGAGTCCGGCGATGAGACGGCGGCGTGAGAACTGATGCGGCGGCGTCGGTTCGAGATCTTCGGGGGAATCGTGAGGGTTTTCAGACATGACGGAGTGTGTGAGTGCATTCTGATACGGATGAATACGGGAATGCTTTCAATGTTTCTGCCGACGGGGACGTCGGCGTTCCCGGGTGAGGTGTTTTGGGCACGCCTGCGTCCAAGTCACCCCTTGATTGCTTCCGCAGAATCGTGGAAGATCGGGGATGCGATATTATTCCCCCGTCTGCCTTGTGGCTGCGATTTTTCTTACTGTTTCCTGCGAAAAAGCCGAAGAGGCGGCTCCGGTCGAAGAAGCCCCGCCTTCTGAAGCGAAAGTTCCTGAGCCGGAACCTGCGCCTGCGCCGGTCGCGCCGACCTATTGGAGCGAGGTGAAGCTTCACGAGGCGATCCGGGCGGCGAATCCGGACTACAGCGGAAATGGTCAGTTTCAAATCGATGAGCAGGGGCAGGTCCAGGCGATCGCCTTGGACAACTGCGGGATGTCGGATCTTTCGCCCTTCAAGGGGATGAAACTCATGGCGCTTTATCTTCTCGGTTGCGATGTGGCTGATATTTCGCCGCTCGCGGGGATGCCGCTCGTCGAGCTGTATCTGGAAGGCACGGCGGTGCAAGATCTCAGTGTTTTGGCGGGGATGAGTTCTCTCAAGAAACTCTATCTCAGCGAAACGAAGGTGGAAGATTTGTCGCCGCTGAAGGGGCTGGGAATTGTTGAAATGAACCTGGTGAAGACCCCGGTGAAGGATTTGTCTGCGCTGAAGGGTATGCCGCTCGGGATGCTGTGGCTCACGGACACTGCGGTGTCGGATATTTCTCCTCTTTCGGATTCGCCGCTGGTCAGTCTCACTCTGCATCGCACTCCGGTGCAGGACATTTCGCCCCTCCCGAAGACGACGCTGCAGCGGCTCCACATCGGGGAAACGAATGTGTCTGATCTCAGTTCGCTGAAGGGGTTGCCGCTGACGCGGTTGGTCTTTGATCCTGAAGACATCACGACCGGAATGGACGCGGTCAAAGCGATCCCGACGATCAACGAAATCGGGACAAAGTTTGAGGATGGTCAGAATGATCTCAAGCCCGCGGCCGTCTTTTGGCAGGAGCGTGGCTGAGCCGCCGTGAAAGACTGCCGGGGTTCCATCCGTTTTCTCTATCTCCTATGTTCCGCTCTATTTTTACGGTCAGTGGGTTCACGCTCATGAGTCGTGTCCTCGGGTTTGCGCGGGATGTGCTCATTGCCAAATATCTCGGTGCCGGTGCCATCGCCGACGTCTGGGTGGCGGCGTTCCGGCTTCCTAACTTATTTCGCCGGATTTTCGGCGAGGGCGCGTTTAATGCCGCTTTCGTTCCGATGTATAGCGGGCGGCTTGAGGAGAAGGGGGCGCAAGAGGCGGACCGGTTTGCGCGGCGGGCGCTTTCGGTCATGGGGGTGATTTTGCTGGTCCTCTCGGTCCTGGCGTTTATTTTCATGGAGGCGCTGATGCAGGCGACGAACTGGGGATTTGCGCCGGAGGATGGTCGTCTCGAAATGGCGGTTCCTGCGGGACGGATCACGATTGCCTACCTCTTTTTTATCTGCCTCGTTGCGGGGGTGAGTGGGATTCTTAACAGTCGGCGTGTCTTTGCGGCCCCGGCTTTTTCCTACGTGGTGTTGAACCTGGTCTTTCTTGCCGCGCTGTTGTTTGTCGTCCCCCGGACCACGATGGAACCGCTCACGGTCCTTTGCTGGGCGGTCCTGGTAAGTGGCGTTCTTCAGCTCTCGGTCGTCGTTGGCGCGGCGGTGAAACGGCGGGTGAATTTGAAACCCCGGACACCGAAGATTGACGACGATGTCAAAAAAGTCGGCAAGCTGATGGGACCGGGATTGGTCAGTGCGGGGGTGCAGCAGTTCAATTTAATCATCGGTCAGGCAGTCGCCTCTTATCAAATCGGGGCGGTTTCGCTGATCTTTTATGCGGACCGGATTAATCAGTTGCCTCTCGGTCTTCTCGGGATTGCGCTGGGCACCGTTTTGTTGCCTGAAATCACGCGGCAGCTCCGGGGAAAGAATCCGGAGGGGGCACGGAAAACGATGTATCAGGGCATGGAGATCGCGCTGCTCTTTTCTCTGCCGGCGGTCGCTGCGATGCTCGTCATTCCCGGACCGATCATGCACGCCCTTTTCGTGAGCGGGGAGTTCACGGCGGCGGCGGCAAAAGAGGCAGGGTGGGTCCTCGCCGCCTTTGCGATCGGGACGCCGGCTTATGTCCTTGCGAGGGTTTTGCAGCCGGCCTTTTTCGCGAGAGAGGACACGAAAACTCCGATGCGGTTTACGATCATCGCCACGGTCGTGAATTTAGTTCTCGTCTACCCGATGTTCCGCTGGCTTGGGCCAACTGGCTGTGCGCTTGCGACGTCGATCGCGGGTTGGGTCAATGTGACGCTGCTCTGGACGGGGTTGCGGAATGCTGAGTTCATGAAAATGATCCCGGGTTTTCTAGGCCGCGTCGCGAGGATTGTGATCGCGTCAGTGATCATGGGAGCGGGGATCTGGTTCGCGACGGAATGGGTGAAGCCCTGGATCATGACGGACGATCAATACCTGAGGCGCGTTGCCGTGTTGATCGCTCTGGTTGTGGCGGGAGCGGTTCTCTACTTCGCGGCTGTCTTTGCGACGCGGGTCTACACGGTCGCGGAATTGAAATCGAGGCTGCGGCGAACTCCGCGAGCGTAACTTTCACGACGGTTTCAACGTCTTCTCCAAGAACATGAGTATTCGCAATCGACTTCTGGTAAAGGGAATCGCCTCCCTCTTGATTCTCTGGGCGGTCGTTTTTGCGGTCGTGAAGGTGGCCGGATCGATGAAGCCGACGGTGGAAAAACTCGAAGCGTTCGCGGAGAAGAATCCGCTTTCGGAGATCGAAGACCCGGAGGAGAGAAAGAGGGTCATCGGCGGCATCGTGGATATGCTCAACGAAATGGAACCGTCGGAGGTCGCGCTTCTTGCAGACCGAAATGAGAGCGATCCGCGCCGGGAGTTTATGCGTGAACTTTCTCCCGAAGAGCAGCTCTACTTTCTCGAGCGCCGGGTGGGAAGGGCTTTTCAGCAAATGATGGTTTCGTTCAATGAAATGGAGCGTGATGAACGGCAGCGCATCGTGGAGCGGACCTTGAAGCGGATGAAAGAAAATACGGACGGAGGACCGCAGGGAGACCTCGACGGTGACGATCCTGAGCTGGCCGGAAAAATTGCGGACGCCGGTCTCAAGGCCTACTACTCGGATGCGTCCGTCGAGACGAAGATCGACCTCGCCCCGCTTCTCGAGGAAATGCAGCGAACGATGGGACGCATGGGGGGACCCAATCGATGAAGGCAGGAGCCCGTTCGGATCAAAAGGGGGTGACTTTGATCGAGATTTTTATCGTCGTCGCAATCATTGCCGCGCTGGCGGCGGTGATCGTTCCCACGATGACGCGGGTTAAAGCCAACGCTCACTCGGTGCAGTGCATCGCGAAGCTCCGCGACATCGGGATCGGGTTGAATCAATATTTTGCGGATCGCGGGATGATCTTTCCGACAATGGTGGCGGCCCGTGAGAGTCGCGAGGATGACGTGCCGGCGATCGATACCGTGCTTCTCGAGTATGTCGGCGATGAGTTCGCGTTCCAATGTCCGTCGGATCATGAAGGGATCTTTGAGAAAACTGGTTCGAGCTATTTCTGGAACAGTCTCATCAACGGGCAGCGCATGGGGAACATGGATTTGTTAGGAATGATCCGGCAGGAGTCGGGAATCCCGATCGCCTCGGATAAAGAAAATTTTCATCAACATGTTGGGGACGGGGTGAATGTTCTCTATGCGGACGGGCATGTCACCCGGAGGCTTCAATTTGTGATCGGACAAAACTGATGCTGGAGGTTAAGCAACTTTCCAAAACCTTCGACCGGGGGCGTCCTGCCGCACTCGATGACGTTTCGTTTACGGTGGCGCGCGGGCGAATTTGTGGATTGTTAGGACACAACGGGGCCGGAAAGAGCACCGCCCTCGGGGTCATTCTCGGAATGGTCTATCCGGATGCGGGGGAGGTTGAAATCGACGGCGTTGTCGTGCAACGGAACCGGGAGAAGGCGATTTCCAAAGTGGGGGCTATTTTTGAGACGCCGTCATTTTATGATTACCTTTCCGGCTGGCATAATCTGAAAATCTTCAGTGCCTACTCTGGCGGTGTGTCAGAAGAGCTGATGCGGGAGACGGTCGCGTGGGTCGGACTCGAAAAGCGGATCGGGGACCGGGTTTCAAAATACAGTCATGGGATGCGGCAGCGCCTCGCACTGGCTCAGGCACTGCTCCCGCGACCGGAACTCTTAATCCTCGACGAACCGACGGACGGGCTTGATCCGGAGGGGATTGTTGAATTTCGCGAACAGCTTTTCGAGCTTCGCGACCGCCTCGGATTGACGGTTCTCCTCAGTTCTCATTTGCTGAGTGAAGTCGAGCAGGTCTGTGATGAAGTCGTGATCCTGCAGGCGGGGAAGAAAGTCTACTCCGGTGCGGTGCGCGAGGTGGAAACAGCGACGACTCGATATCGGATCGACTCGCGGGATGGCACGCAGTTAGCCGAACTCGTTTCAGAAATGGGAGGTTCGCGGGGTGGGGAAAGCCGCTATCTGTTTCCCTCGGAAAAAGAAGGGGACGGGATTCTCTCAGCGCTCGTCGCGAAAGGAGCAAGGATCAGTCACTTTTCGGTCGAGGAGGATTCTCTGGAATCACTTTATCTCCGTTTCAGCCAATCGAAAAAGAAGGAGGACGCATGACCCTGTTTTTTCGACAACTTGGATGGGAGCTGTTTCGCCTCTTTGCGAGACGGCGGACCTACATCGGCTTCGGCCTTTTTCTCGCGGTCGAGATCCTCTTCTATTTTCTCTGGACGCGGGAACGCTCCGAGGCGCGGATGGAGGAATTCATCGGAAGGGTCGCCGGAGGATTCGACGACTACTTTTCCGCCCTGACCCTCGCCTTTTTGATTGTCGCTTTCACGATGTTGCTGCTCGGGGTGGTCTTTGTTTCCCTGATCGCCGGCGACATTCTTGCGAAGGAAACCGAGGACGGAAACCTTCGGCTCATTCTCGTGAGACCGGTTTCGAGGTTTCGCCTTCTTCTCGTGAAATTTATTTCCTGTCAGATCTACACGACGACGCTCTTCCTTTTTGTGGGGGTATCCGCGCTCGCGGTGGGTGTGTTAGGGCAGGGATGGGGTGGCGGCATGCTTGTCTGGACGCCGGACCTGCCGCGGGTCGCGCTCTTCGAGTGGGAAGAGGGGATGTCGCGCTACTTCCTCGCGATCCTGGGTTATTCCGTGATCTACCTGCCGGTGACCGGAATCGCTTTCATGCTCGGGTGCTTTAAGATCAAGCCGGCTGCGGCAACGATTGTGACGATTGCGATCTGTGTCGCGGACCGGGTCCTTTCCTCGATTCCGTTGCCGGCCTTCGATCCTTATCGTGAATATTTCATCACTTCGCGGATGGATGCCTGGCTCTTCCTTCTCTATCAGGAAATCCCCTGGGCACGTTTTTGGGAGCAGAGTGCCTGGCTCCTTGGAATCGGGCTGACAGGATTTCTCATCGGATGGCTCGTCTTTGAGCGTCGCGATATCAAATCGTGATCAGGCTTCCTCCCAGATCTGGAGAGAGTGGGCGCACAGCTTGATGGGACTTTTTGGTTTCCCTTTTACGCCGGTTTTGTTGATGACCTCAGTATGGATCACAGAAGTCCACTCGCAGACCGGTGCCTCCGGGAAATGAAAGGTCACCGTTTCGGGCTTCGCGTTGAAGAAGAAGAGAAGTGACGTTCCTCCGTCGAGCGAATGAATCAGCATCGCAAAAGCCCCGGGTTTTTTTCCATTCCAATCGACGGCTTTTTTGATCTGACCGTCAGGGCGAAGCCAGCAGACGTCGGGCAGACCGGTCTCGCCATCGATCGCGCCGGTAAAGAAGTCTACTTTGCGCAGCTTCGGGTGCGCCTGTCGGAATTTGAAGAGAGATGCCGTGAATTCCCGCATCTCTTTCGCCTCGCTGGATTCTTCCCACGAGATCCAGCTCAACTCGTTGTCCTGGCAGTAGGTATTGTTATTCCCATTTTGCGTTCGTAGCTTTTCGTCTCCGGCGAGCAGGAAAGGAACCCCCTGGGAACAGATCAGAGTGGTGAGGAAATTTCTGATCTGACGCAGACGGATTGCATTAATGTCAGGATCATCAGTGGGCCCTTCGGCGCCATGGTTTGAGGAAAGGTTGTGCGAGTCGCCATCGCGATTGCCTTCCCCGTTGGCGAGGTTGTGTTTCTCCTCGTAGCTGACGAGGTCGTTCAGGGTAAATCCGTCGTGTGAGGTGATGAGATTAACGCTGTGTCCCGGCGTTCTCCGGTTGTGAGCGAAGAGGCTTTCGCTGCCAGTGATGCGGGAGGCGAACTCGCCCATGACTTTGGGTTCACCTCTCCAGAAGCGACGGGCATCGTCACGGAAACGGCCATTGAGCTCGGCCCACTGTGTAGGAAAATTACCAATCTGATAGCCGTCAGGACCCAGATCCCAGGGTTCGGCGATCATCTTGGTCTGAGACAAAACCGGATCCTGATGGATCGCTTGAAAGAAAGCGGCGCGGCGATCAAAACTCAACGGGCTTCGCCCTAACTCAACCGCAAGATCGAAGCGAAAGCCATCGACGTGCATCTCTTCGACCCAGTAGCGAAGGCTGTCCATGATGAGCCTCAGCGCCCGCGGATGCGAGGCATCGACGGAATTTCCACAGCCGGTCGAGTCCCAGTAGACTCCGGGTTTTGTCGGGACATTGTGGTAGTAGCAGAGATTGTCGAAACCGCGGAGGAGACAGGTCGGGCCATCAATCCCGGCTTCTCCGGTGTGGTTGTAGACGACGTCGAGAATGACCTCCATGCCTTCGCGGTGAAACGCTTTCACCATGTCGCGAAACTCCGTGATCGGGTCTCCGGTCGAGGCATAGCGCGCTTCGGGGGCGAAGAATCCGATCGTGTTGTAGCCCCAGTAATTCACGAGTCCCCGTTCGATGAGGAATCCGTCGTCGAGATGCTGATGAACCGGGAGCAGTTGCACTGTGGTCACACCGAGATCTTTCAGATATTGGATGCTGGCCGGATCAGCGAGACCTGCATAGCTTCCGCGAAGAGGAAGTGGAACGGCGGGATTGAGCTTTGAAAAGCCTTTCACATGAAGTTCGCAAATGACGGAATCAGTCATCGGAAGCCGCGGATGAGCGTCTCCTTCCCAATCATACTCACCCGCGACCGGAACGAACGCGACCGGAGCATGGTGCCCGCTGTCTGCGGTGTTTGGCGAGAGGTCTTTTCTGAGGCCCTTCATTGACGCGGAGTATCGCGATGCTCCGGCAATGTGCTTCGCGTAGGGATCGAGGAGGAGCTTGGCGGAATTGAAAAAGTGGCCCTGCTCCGGCTTCCAGGGACCGGAAGCGCGGTATCCGTAGCGTGCTCCTGCGGGAATGCCGCGAACGGCGATAAAACGTGTGTCGCCGTGTCGGCCGGTCAGATCAACCCGGTGCGTCTCGCGCCAGGGGGCCTCAGGATTTGTGAAAAGGCAGAGTGTTACTGTTTCGGCGTATTGAGACGAGACGGCAAAATTGACGCTGCCATCTTCGAGAGGCGTCGCGCCGAGCGGAAAAGGTCGTCCGGTGAAAGCGAGGGGTTCTGGGAGTGGAGTTGTCACAGGTGAAAATTGGCCAAGATAGTCAGCTTTAGCGTTCATGCCAGCGCCATCGGAAACGATACGACTTGTTCTTCGGTAAGCGATTCAGGCAGAGGCTGTTCTGGCGTAAAAAATCTGGCAAAGAAGTGAAATTTCAAAAATAAGGGTCAAAAATTTTAAAATTATCTAATTTGATCTTCCTGATATTCAAATTAAATTAAAATTTATGCAAGGTTTACCGGGTAAGTTGATCCTTTATGGCTTTGTCCTTTCAGGATCAGTGATTTTGGAAGCGGAGGAGTTCGTGGTGGGAGACCGTGATGTCACTGTTTCGAACTTCACGATTTCGCCGTCCGGTTTGAGCGCCGGAGACACGGTCCTCTTTCAGGGCGACATCGTCGCTGACCACATGGGGGTCATGATTCATCCGGCTCCTTCCGGCCTGACGCTCAAATTTTCCGAAGACTCATCTGTTCTCGCAACGCACCGGGATTCGACAGGAATCCTCGTCGGAAGCCCGTTTGACGGGACGTTTGTTCACGAGGGCAGGACGACGGCCTCTTTCGCGGGGATTTGTTTTGTGCAGGGATTCTCGGGGACCGCATGGAACTCCGGTTCTGTTTTCGCGGGTCAAAGCGGGGTTGTTTTCGGTGCCGGAACCTTTTCGGGTTCGTTCACCAACTCCGGTCGTATTCTCGGCGGCGAGGATGGTGTTTTTGTGATGGATTCGTTCGAGGGAACGATTCTCAACACCGGCACGATCGAAGGCACGAGCCGCTACGGAATTCACCTCATGCAGGGCAACGGAGGCAACGTGAGAAATGAAGGCGGACGCATTGTCGGAGGAGAAAGCGCGATCTATCTCGGGGCCGGCGATGGTCGCGTCGTCCTTTCAGGATTTTCTCAGATCGAGGGCGGTATCGACGGCGGGGCGGATTCTGACACGCTGCGATTTGAAAAGATGCGAGGGGTCAGCGAGGCAAAACGCGCTGAATTGCAGGCCGCCGCCGATGCAGATGCAGCCTCCGGGTCGATCACCTTGTTCGGCGAGGTCATCGAATGGAAAAACTTCGAGGCCATCGAAGTGGATCTCGCGAGCCTCGTTTCCTACGAAAGTCTCATCACGGCCCCGGGTTTGAGCGGCTACGCGAGGGCGCTCGACAATGCCTCGGGTCACACCGACGAGTTTCGTGAATTCCTGCAGGCAATGAGTGAGGTCGATGACGCTGATCTCAATGCGGTCGCGGCGAACTCTTCAGGACAGACCCTGATCAGTGCCTGGGATAACTTCGGACGGGAGCAGGACAGTCGGCTTTTTTCACTCTTCGGATCGCAGTTTTCCAGTTTACGCGGCAGCGTCTCAGGTCGCGAAAATCAGGGCAGCGCAAACGCAAACGGCGGCGGGATATTCTCCAACGAAGTCCCGGCGGGAGGCGCGTGGAATGTCCCGGACCGCGACACGAGTGTGTTCGTGTCAGGATTTGTCGGGAGCGGTGATCAGGACCCCTCCCTGAATCGGGCCGATGCTCAGTTCGATGCGACGACGGTTGTCTTCGGAGTCGGTCGTCAGGTTTCGGATCATTGGAATCTCGGCGTCTTCGGCGGCTATGGGCGGAACGAAGCGAGGATCGATCAGTTCGGCAGCGAGCTGGAAACAAGGAGCGCCTACGCCGGGGTGAATGCGCAGTTTGTGAACGGATCCTTCTTCACGAATGTTCTCGCCGGTTATGGCTTTCTGGATTCAGATTCGGATCGTCGTGATTTTCTCGGCAACGAAATGACCGGTAATCGGAATGGTCATCAAGGGCTGTTCTATTTTCAAATCGGCTGGGATCACGCCTTTGGTGATGAGGGGCGCGGGCGCGTCACTCCATATCTCGGCCTCGCCTTGAGCACGACTTCGCTTGATGCTTTCTCGGAATCCGGACCGGCTGCGACGAGTTTGCGATTTCGTGATGAAACGATGTCTTCGGTGCAATCCGTGCTCGGTCTCAGTGTGACCGGTCATCAGGAGACGCGGGCGGGATGGGTGAGGCCGAGCCTCGATGTGTCTTTTTGGCAGGCTCTGGACGGAGCGGAAACGAGCACGCTTTCGTTGGTGAACTCCGGGTTGTTGAATCCCTATAGTATTTCCACAAGTGGTGCTGATGAAAGCCGGGCCGTCCTGCAACTCGGGACCGATTTTTCATTCGACGCGATGCCGAACTGGATCTTCAACGCCGGCTATTTCGGGAGTTTCGGCGAGGACGGTTACTCTTCGCACGGCGGAATGCTGGGCGTGAAAATCGATTTCTGACCCTTTCCGGGTTCGATTCCCGGGCTGGTTTCGAGAGAAAGTCGAAACATGACAGTTTTGTCATGGTCGCGTTTCCAAAACTGTCATGTTTTAGGGGGAAGGTGATATTGTCATGAAAATCACCCTTCAAAAATACTCCCTCTCTTCAGGTTGCCGACGGACCTCCCGTCTCGACCTCCTGCTCACCTTCATCGCGATCCTTTCGGTTCTCTTTGTGCTCTCGGCTTCAGCTCAGAATGGTCCGCGTGAAGGATCACCGAACGATTTCCGAAAGACGAACCGGCAGGGGCCGGTCGAGTCGGGGCCTAACATGAAGAAACCCGGCGATGTCAAAATGGGGATGAGAACGATAGAGTTCCCGTCTGAGTTCCGGACGATCAGTGGTTTTGGAAACAACCTTGATCATCCGGAATGGGGAGCGGCGGATATTCCTTTTCTCCGTCGTACCACGGTTGATTATGCCGATGGAGTCGATGCTCCCTCCGGTCCGGATCGCCCCAGTGCCCGCGCCGTCAGCAATGCGGTTTGTGCTCAGGAAGAGTCGATCTACAACCGGCGTATGGCTTCTGATTACCTCTGGCAGTGGGGGCAGTTTCTGGATCACGACATGACCCTGACACCGACGAATGACCTTATTGAGGCTTTCAATGTCGAAGTGCCGGCCGGCGACCCCTTCTTTGATCCGACTGGAACCGGCACGGCTGAAATTTCGCTCGATCGATCTTTCAGCGAAACGGTATATGGAGTTCGTGAGCAGGTGAACGAAATCACGGCGTTCATTGATGCCTCGAATGTTTATGGCTCGGACGACGAGCGGGCGGCTGAGCTCAGGACTCTCGATGGAACGGGACGGCTTAAAGTGAGCGACGGGAATCTCCTTCCGTTTAATACCGCCGGGCTGCCGAACGCGCCCAGTGCTGATGCGCCGAACTTCTTCCTCGCAGGAGATTTCCGTGCCAATGAGCAGGCAGCTTTAACAGCGCTCCACACGCTCTTCGTTCGTGAGCACAACTACTGGGCCGACGTGATTAGTCGCTCAAATAGCGATCTCGACGGCGACGCCATCTATGAAGTTGCGAGGTCCATTGTCGGGGCGGAAATGCAGGTCATCACCTATCAGGAATTTCTCCCTCTCCTTCTCGGTGAGAATGCCCTTCCCCGCTACCGCGGCTACCGCGAGGATGCGAACCCCGGGATCACAAACGTTTTTGCGACGGCGTCCTATCGCTTCGGGCACACGATGCTCTCTTCGCAATTACTTCGTCTTGACCGCCGCATGCGCGAAATTGACGAAGGCCACCTCGATCTTGCGGCGGCGTTTTTCAATCCTGCTTTGATCACGGATGAAGGGGGAATCGAGCCCCTCCTTCGCGGGCTTTCCCGACAGCCGGCGCAGGAGATCGACACGCTCCTCGTCGATGAGGTTCGTAATTTTCTCTTCGGCCCTCCGGGTGCCGGTGGCTTCGATCTTGCCTCGCTTAACATTCAGCGCGGGAGAGATCACGGCCTGCCCGGCTACAACGAAGTGCGTCGGAATTTCGGACTCGAAGCGATTGATGACTTTGACGAACTGACTCCCGACGATAATCTCGAGGAGGGATTCGAAAGCGTTTACGATAGCGTAGAAGATATCGACATATGGGTCGGGGGACTCGCTGAGCGTCCGGTTCGGGGTGCCATGGTCGGGGAAACGATTCACGCGATTCTGCGGGACCAGTTTCTTCGATTGCGGGACGGAGACCGGTTCTGGTATCAGAACCATCTCGATAAAGAACTTCAGCGTCTCGTCGAGCAGCAGACTCTCGCCAAGATCGTTCGCCGGAATACGGAGATTACGATGGAGGTGCCGGACAATCCATTTCTCGTGGGACGCAATGCGCCGCCTCTTGATTTGAAAGGAAAAAATGGAGGACACGGAGGGGGGCATGGTTCCGGAGTGAGACCTCCCGGCGGTCGTCCCCGCTAATTTGTTGTTACTATGTGGTTGGTGGATGGGCAGAGTTCCGGTAGTGGTTCACTGGCGCTCTGCCTTCCTCCGTTTCCGCAGGAAGCGATTCACGGAGGAAAATTGATCATGAGAATACTCGTTGTAGAAGACCAGGAACGAATTGCTTCTTTCGTTGAAAAAGGATTGAAGGAGCAGGGGTTTGTCGTCGATATGACAGGTGATGGTGACGACGGCTATGCCCTCGCCATGACCGAGCCTTACGACGCCATCGTCCTCGACATCATGCTTCCCGGTCGGGATGGCCTGAGCATTTTGAAGAACCTGCGGAAGAAGGGATTCACCGTGCCGGTGATCCTCCTTAGCGCCCGGAGCGAACTCGACGAGCGACTCGAAGGACTCAATCTCGGAGCGGACGATTATATGACGAAGCCCTTCTACATCGAGGAACTCGTGGCCCGCCTTCACACCGTAGTGCGGAGGGCATCGGGCGAATCCACGCATATTCTAAAGGTGGGAGACCTCTCGATGGACCTCGTGAATCGTGTTGTGATGCGGAATGGCGAGGAAATCTCTCTGACAATGCGGGAATTCTCGTTGCTTGAATTTCTCATGCGATCGCCGGGCCGCGTCGTCAGTCGCATGCAAATCTGCGAGCACGTATGGAACTACACTTTTGATCCTGACACGAACCTTGTGGATGTTTATATCCAGCGATTGAGAAAAAAAGCGGACCATGATTTTCCCGAGAAATTGATCGAGACGGTTCGTGGAGTCGGCTACCGGATTGGCAAAGCGCAATGATGATTCGCTCTCTCAGAACGAGGCTGGTCCTCATCTCGACTCTCGTATCGGGCGTGGTCATCATCGGAGTGAGCCTTCTCGCTTGGACATTCCTCGTGCAATCGGCGCGGGAGGGTATTGATCTTCAACTTGAGGGAATCAGTGGTCGCTTAATCAGGGACATGCACCCGAGGATGAACGGGGATGTCATGAAGAGGCGAATCGAAATTACCCATGGTGACGATATCGAAGAATCTAAGTTGATCCTTTATCTTCGCGACGACATCAATGATGGCGTGGTTTACTCATCGCTCGATGATGTGAAAGGGTTCTTCTCACAATTTCCTGACGGATTTCCGACAAAGCCAGCTGATTCGAGAGATCGTCCTGAATGGGCCATGGATGGTCCCAGTGGTCCGCCTGAAGAAAGACAGCACCCGTCGCGGCATGACCAGTCTCACTTTGGTGGAAAAGGACCCGGGGGAGGGCCAAAAGAGAAGGGGCCGCCGAGAGATAAGGGGCCTCTAAAAGAAGATGGATTGTCCGGATCGGGGCCGATTGATCAGCAGTATGCGACGGTGACTGCACTGGGCCAGGAGTGGCGAGTCATCATTTCACATGAGCGCGGATACTTTGTTCTCGCCGCAGTCGATCTCACCGGGGCGATTACCGAATTAAAAGCACTGGAAGGGGGGTTCCTGATTGCGATTCCTCTTGCGATTGCTCTCATCGGGCTTGGAGGGTGGTTCGTAGTTGATCGGGCAATGCGTCCAGTCAGGGAAATCGCCGAAGCGGCAGCTCATATTACGGCACAGGACTTGAGCGCTAGAATCGAAGGGTCGCGGAATTCGGACCCCGAGTTTGAGCATCTTGTCGATGTCTTGAACGGAATGATGGAGCGACTCGAACTTGGATTCTCCCACGCAAACCGGTTCAGTGCTGATGTTTCCCATGAACTCAAAACGCCGATCACGGTGATGCAGGGAGAAATTGAGTCTGCGCTTCGCGGTTGTGAAGCAGGAACGGAAGAGGAGGAACGCCTTCTCGTTCTCCGTGATGAGACGAACCGTCTCAAATCAATCACCCGAAGCCTCATGCTCCTGGCACAGGCTGATGTGGGGGAGTTGATTCGAAAGCGCGATCTGATCGGACTTTCTGAAGAACTTCAAGAATTGGTGGAAGATGCGAAGGTCCTTTCCGCAGAATCTGAAATTGAAATCCATTCGAAGATCGAAGAGGGGATTTCAATGAACGGTGACATGACTCTGATGCGTCAGGCATTTCTCAATCTGATCAACAATGCGATCAAATACAATGATCCTGGTGGTTATGTCAGGATGACGCTTGCCTGTGATGGGGGCGAGGCAACGATCGAGGTAGAGAACTCCGGAAAGGGGATTCCGGAGGCAGCGCGGGCCAAGGTTTTTGACAGGTTTTATCGGGCCGATGAATCACGTTCACGTCATGTCGATGGCTATGGTCTCGGACTCAGCTTGACGCAGGCAATTGTTGAAGGACACGGGGGAAATATCTTGCTTTCCGATGCTGAAGAATCCATGACACGTTTTGTTGTTTTGCTGCCGGTAATTTCAGGCGAATAAGTCGTGAAAGACTTCGCCGTGAACATCAGTGAGTCGGAAGTCACGACCCGCATAGCGGTAAGTCAGTTTCTCGTGGTCAAAGCCTAACAGGTGCAGAACGGTGGCATGGAGATCGTGGACGTGCATCTTGTTCTCCACGGCCTGAAAACCGAACTCATCGGTCTTTCCGTACTGCGTGCCGCCCTTGGTTCCGCCTCCGGCCATCCACATCGTGAAGCCGTGGTGATTGTGGTCGCGCCCGAGTTTGGTGTCGGCGGCATTGGACCCCGGAGTCGGGAGTTCCACCGTGGGAGTGCGGCCAAACTCGCCACCCCAAATCACAAGGGTGTCTTCGAGGAGGCCTCGCTGTTTGAGGTCCTGTAAGAGAGCGGCGATCGGCTGATCGGCTTCGTTGCCGAGCCTGCCGTGATTTTTCTCAATTTCGGCATGGCTGTCCCAAGGTTGGCCGGCGCCGTGCCAGACCTGAACGAAACGCACCCCGCGCTCGACGAGGCGGCGGGCGATGAGCATTTGCCGACCGTGAAGGGTTTCCCCATACATCTCGCGAATATTTTTAGGCTCGCGCTCGACGTTAAACGCATCGGTTGCTTCGATCTGCATTTTGTAAGCGAGCTCGAGGGAGTGGATCCGCGCTTCCATCGTGGAATCGAGACCATTGGCTTCGGCGTCCTGCCGGTTCATTTCCTGGATCAGATCGAGTTGCTTGCGCTGAAGATCCCGAGGCATCCTCGCGTTTTTAATGTCCGGAATGAGCTTAGCGATCGTCGTGCTTTTGGTGTCTATGTGAGTGCCTTGATAAGCGCCGGGAAGAAAAGCGGAGCGCCAGTTCTGGGTTTCGACAATAGGAACTCCACCGGGGCAAAGGGAGACGAAGCCGGGGAGGTTTTCATTTTCGGTGCCGAGTCCGTAGGTGACCCAACTGCCCATGCTCGGGCGCACGAGGCTGGTGCGCTCGGCCCCCGTGTTCATGAGCATGAGCGAGGGCTCGTGGTTCGGGACGTTCGCGTACATCGAGTTGATGACGCAGAGATCATCCGCCATTGCGGAGACCTTCGGGAAAAGATCACTCGCCCAGAGACCGGATTCGCCGTGCTGGGAAAAGTTGAAGGGCGACGCCATGAGGGTGCCCGTCTTCCGCTCGGTGCGGAGACCCCCGCCGGGAACTTCTTTGCCATGGTATTTCGCCAGCGCGGGCTTGTAGTCGAAGGAATCGACCTGCGACGGTCCGCCATTGGCAAAAATATGAATGACCCGCTTTGCCCGGGCCGGGAAGTGGGTGCTGCCGGGAGCGAGCGGATTCAGGGTTCGGTCTCCGGCGTTGAGGTTACCGAGAAAGGAACTAAGACCGAGGCCGCCCATTCCCATTCCGGAACGATGCAGAAACTGGCGGCGTGATGAAAGAGGAGTCGTCATGAGATTGAACTATTCGACAAAGAGAAACCGGTTTGTGTTCAAGAGGGCGTGGGCATAGGCCCCCCAGGCGGTCGCCGGGGTTGCCGGTCCTGAAAAGTCTTCGGCCAGGCCCCATTTAGGCCATGCTCCGCTGAGGTCGATAATTTGCGGACTCCAACGCACGGAGTCGTGGCTCGAATTGTTCTCATGCGGTTCAACGATGAGGTAAAGCCTATCATTTTTACTGACCTTCACGTTTTCGGCACCGACATGCATCGTCTTCTTCGACGCGTCCATGATGAGGTCCTGCAGGAGTTCGCCGCGGCTGTTCGCGATTTTGACGCGGACTCCGTTGCCTTTTCCGACGGCGGCCCGTTCGACAGCACCCCGGACACTGACGATGAGATCGTCTGGCGCTTCCCACTGGTAGATAAAGCTTTCCTTTGAAGTGAAGCCGGGGTGAAGCGCTCCTTCGTTCGCATAGAGATAGCTTCGGGGATCGTCTTTCAGGGGGTGCTCTTTAGCGATCTGCCAGGCTTCGCCGGTCCAGTGGGGAAGGGGGGTAAAAGTCACCTCGTTCGCTTCGTTGATTTCTCCATAGCCGTAGCTCCACTCCGAGTTGGTTTGCTTCGTCCGTCCTTTCGCATCGGATTCAAAGGCGGTGAGAAAACTGTCCGCGAGGAGTCGGTCATTCTCCGAGGGCGCTCTTCCGAAAACCCGCTCGTGAAGGTAGGCGATCCCATCCTCCTGCTGCTTTGCTTTCTCCGCGAGAATCGCGGCCTGATTCTGCATGAAGTCACTGTTCAAGGTAAAAAGCGCCTGCATCGGAATCGTCGTCGAAGGTCGCTTTGCGCTCGTTTCCCCGGGGTTGGAAAAGTCGAAGTTCCGGAAAACGGGGTTTAAGTTTTGACGATCAATGAAGGCGTAGACAGAGCGGCGGTTTGAGTAGGGCGGCTCCAGAATTTTGACGGTGCGGCCATACATCTCGTTGCTGAGATTTCCTGACACATCGAGAATCGCGTCGCGCATTTGTTCGAGTTCGAGGCGCTTGCGGGGGAACATCCAGAGGAGGCGGTTCTCCGCATCCGCAACGAGATTCGACTCGTGCTTTTCGTTCTTCGACTCCTGCTGCCACGTTTCTGAGGTGAGGATAAGGTGGTGCAACTTTTTGATCGACCAGCCGTTTTCGACAAACCAGTGGGAAAGCCAGTCGAGCAATTCGGGATGGTCGGGATTTTCCCCGGTGATGCCGAAGTCGTCGATCGAACGGACGATGCCCTCGCCGAAGTGCCACATCCAGACACGGTTCACGATATTGCGTGCTGTGAGGGGATTCTTCGGACTCGCGATCTCGTGCGCCATCTCAAGGCGACCGCTGCCGTTCACGAATTTTTTCGGTTCCCCTTGCGAGGCGATCGAGAGGAATTGTCTCGGAGCGGGTTCGCCGCGTCGCGAAGGAGTGCCGCGAATGAAAACCGCCTGCTGGCCGGGATTTTCGTTATCAACCACGATAATGGCTTTGTTAGGCTCCATCTTGGCGTCGGCAATGAACTTATCGACGACGCGCTCCTTGTTCTGTAGCTCCCGCCGATCCGCTCGCTCAAGCTTCCCGAGGAGCTGGATCCGGCGGTTGGCGAGATCAGGAAATTCCTTCGCGATCTTCGCGAGTTTAGGCTCAAGAAAATCGTCGACGACCTTTTGTTTTTCCGCGAGATCCTTGAGATATTTTTCGTAGGCCGGTCCTCCCGCCGGTTCCCCAATCGTGGGCTGTTCCTCCTTGAGTGAATTCTGGAAGACGCTATAGAGCCCGTAGTATTCTTTCGTCGGAATCGGGTCGAATTTGTGGTCATGACAGCGGGCACAGGCAACGGTGAGCGCCATCATTCCGCGAAAGGTCGTGTCGAGTCGATCATCGACGATTAGCTCCTGCTGACCGTTTTTTGAAAGGGTGATAAACCCGAGCGCCGCAAGGTGATGTTTATCCGGCCCCTCCCAATCGACGAGCTGCTCCGCCGCGAGTTGGTAGAGGATGAATTGATCGTAGGGGATGTCCTCGTTGAACGCCTTGATAAGCCAATCGCGATAAGTGTAGCTGTAAACGAAGCGCCGTTCACGACCGCCGGCTTCGTAGCCTTTCGTGTCCGAGTAGCGGGCCACATCCATCCAGTGTCGTGCCCAGCGCTCGCCATAGTGAGGTGATCCCATGAGGTGGTTGATCAGCTCAGGCCAGGCTTCCGAGCCGGGCCGAGGATCGTTCACGAATTTCTGCTGCTCTTCGAATTTGGGTGGCAAACCGAGGAGGTCGAAATGGGCGCGGCGGTAAAGTGTCGTGCGGTTCGCTTTCGACGCGGCGGTGACGCCGGCGGCCTGTTGCGCTTTTCGGATAAAATAATCGAGAGGATGCCCGGCCTCCGCAGGGATCTGTGGCGGGGCGACAGGCTGAAATGACCAGTGTTGCGTTGGATCATCAGGCAGATCGACTTCCTCCTCGGGCCAAGGGAGCCCCATGCCAATCCAGGCGATGAGATGATTGACCTGGTCTTCGCTGAGCTTCGCGCCGTCCTTCGGCATCGAGGGGGCGTCGTTTTTGCCGGTTTGCCGGACCGCATGAATGAGAACGCTTTCCGCCGGGTTGGCGAGATCAATCACTTTCCGATAGTCGGACCCGCGGAGCCAACCCTGACGGGAGTTCAGTTGGAGGCCTGTTTTCGCCTTCACTCCGGTGTGGCATTCGAGGCAGCTCGTAACGAGAAGCGGGCGAATCTCCGTTTCAAAAAACGCGATTTGAGAGGCTTCGAACTCCGGTGTTGGATTCGTCCCCGTTTCTTCCGCGATGGCAGGACACGACAGGGCGAGCGCTGTTAAAGCGACTGCGTTGCGGGCCGGGATGTTGGAGAAAGAAAATGCCATGGTTCGAGGGGAAGACTCGCCGTCAGAATAGGTTACGCCATCGGCGGAATCGCGCCGCTTTTTATGGCCCCACGCGATCAGGGGAGCTGATTTGGTGATTGAATTCCCGCACGATTTCCTCACACTTCACGCTTCACTGGTTTCACCCCGCTATGACTGATACTGAAAAGAAAAAATTGTTCTGGGCCTGTTTCATCGCCCTCGTCGCCACTTCCTTCGTTTTTGGTCTGCGTGCCAATATCATCGGGGACTGGCAGAAAGACTTCGGACTCTCCGAGGCAGACAAGGGCACTATCCTCGGCGTGGGGCTTTGGCCTTTTGCGATCAGCATCATCGTCTTCAGCCTCATCATTGATTACATCGGCTACAAAACGGCCGCCTATTTCGCGATGGGATGTCATGTTGCTTCGCTGCTCCTGACGCTCTTTGCGGACGGGGCGACTGCGCTTTACTGGAGCGTTTTTCTCATCGCGATTGCGAATGGAACGGTCGAGGCGTTTATCAATCCGGTCGTCGCGACGATTTATAATAAGGAGAAAGCGAAGTGGCTCAATATCCTCCACGCTGGTTGGCCGGCGGGACTCGCCCTCGGTGCTCTCACCGCGATTCTCCTTGGCGATGCCGCGTGGCAGTTGAAGTATGTGATGTGCTTCATCCCTGTCGTGATCTATGCGGTCATGATCATTCCGCGCAAATTTCCGGTCAATGAGCGGGTCGAGGCGAATGTCTCCTATCGGGAAATGTTGAGCCAGGTCGGTGGGGTCGGGTTCTTCATCATTACCTGGTTGCTTGTCCTCGGGACCTCGCAGATTCTCTCCAGCCTGAATCCTGATCTGGCTGTGTCAGGAGCCGTCGCTCTCATCGTCGCGGCTCTGGCCGGTGGCGCGGCCTGGGTTTACACAAAGACACCCGGTCACTGGATGTTCCTCCTCGTTCTGCTCACGATGGGACCGCTCGCGACGACGGAACTCGGGACCGACAGTTGGATGCCTGACCTCTTGCAGGCGGATTTCACGGCGGCGCAGGCGGGATGGATCTTCATCTACATTTCAACAATCATGACGATCCTTCGCTTTTACGCGGGGCCGATCGTTCATAAATTTTCCGCGATCGGATTGCTTGTCATCAGCGCAGTCATCGCGATTATCGGGCTCCTTTTTCTCTCGAAAGCAGCAGGCATGGTTATCATTGTCGCCGCGACCGTCTATGCGCTCGGCAAAACCTTTCTCTGGTCGACGACATTGGGACTCGTCGCCGAGCAGTTTCCGAAGGGCGGCGCTTTGACGCTCAATGGAGTCTCAGCGGTCGGCGTTCTCGGGATGGGAATTCTCGGGGCACCGATCATGGGTGGCTTGCAGGATCGCGGGATCGACCGTGACCTCAGCGCGAATCATCCGGCAATTCATGAAAAGGTCGTCAGCGCACCTCGCGAACTTCCTTTTCTCGGGGCGACCCCCGGCATCGATGCCGACAAGGTTCAGGGCCTGAGCGATGAGGAAAAGCAAACCCTGCAGGAAGTGAAGTATCCTAACAAAAAGGCAGCCTTTCTTCAGGTCGCGGTTCTTCCGACCTTCATGCTCATCTGTTACCTCATCCTTTTCTTCTACTTTAAGTCGAAAGGCGGCTACAAGCCGGTCGAGTTATTGGACGGGGAGGGCGGTGGTGCTCACTGAGTGTTTCTCACGGGGGACATCCCCTAAAATGAAACAAGCAACCCGGTTGACAAGCGCAGGAAAAACCCCCGTAAAACCTGCAAAAGACTTGTAGTCAACCGGGTTGCCGTCTGGTTTCAACCCTTTGTCAGTTGGCCGTTGGCCTTCTGACAATAATCTATAAGAGCACCCCCCGTGCCAAGTCTGATTTGAAAGCCGCAAGAAATGGATAAATTTGAAGAAAAGATTTCATGATTCGTGAGGCTCGCCCCGAAGATGTTGTCGCGATTCTGGCGATGGTTCAGGAACTCGCTGACTTTGAGAAACTTGGCGATGAAATGATCGCGACCGAGGCCGATTATCAGGAAAGTCTCTTCGGTGAAAAACCAGTCGCGGAAGCGCTCGTCGCTGAATTCGAAGGGCGGTTAATCGGCTACGCGATCTTCTTTTCGACGTTTTCCACCTTCATCGGCCGCGCCGGGATCTGGTTGGAGGACCTTTATGTGAAACAATCCTTCCGAAAGCAGGGCGTCGGAAAGAAGCTGCTCAAAGCGCTCGGATCAATCGCGGAAGCGCGAAACGCGGGGCGCTACGAGTGGAGCGTCCTCGATTGGAATCAAAACGCGATCGACCTCTACGAGCAGATGGGAGGAAAAATCCTCAAGGAGTGGCGCATTGTCAGGCTCGACCGTAACGGTATCGCAGCGCTGCCCGAAAAATGAGTATTCAAGAAAATCTGGAAGAAGTCCGTTCTCAAATCGCTGAAGCGGAAAAGGAATCGGGTCGCGAAGCGGGATCCGTCAGCCTCGTCGCGGTTAGCAAAACCTGGCCGGTCGAAGTGATTGAGGAAGCCGTTGCGGCGGGACAGAGAGTCTTTGGCGAAAACAAGGTGCAGGAGATTCTCGCGAAGGTCCCCGCGATGGCCGATGAACTCGAGTGGCATCTCATCGGGCACTTGCAGAAAAACAAGACGCGAAAGATCCTTCCGCTTTGTGCTGCGATCCACAGCGTCGATTCTCTGGACCTCGCGCAGCAGATTGATCGCATCGCGGGAGAGTTGGAGATAACGCCCTCGGTTCTCGTGCAGGTGAATGTCTCAGGCGACGAGGCGAAGTTTGGTTTTTCACCCGAAGCGGCGCAGGAGCATTGGGAGAGTCTCATTAAGCTGTCGCATTTGAAAATCGGTGGCCTTATGACCGTGCCGACCTTTAATTCGGACCCGGAAGCAGTCCGCCCGGATTTCGCCCGGCTTCGGGAGTTGCGAGATTTTCTTGTCGGGGAATTTGGCAAGCAGCTCCCTGAGCTTTCGATGGGCATGAGCCATGATTTCGCCGTCGCGATTGAGGAAGGCGCGACGCTGGTGCGAGTCGGCTCTTCGATTTTTGGAAAGCGGGACTACGGCACGACGTAGCCGGAGACCCTCGGGGTGTGGTGGATCGGCGGACGGGCTTCGGGACTGCTTTCTTTCAAATCCAGTTGCGTGGTGGCGGGAGTTTCGCACTCCGCAAATTCGCCGTTGCCCTGCTCTCCGTTTTCCGACAAGATCCGGTCACTATGGCAACCGACACGAAACGTTCCCCCATGACCTCATTGAGTGTCATGATGTTCCTCCAGTTCTTCACCTGGGGAGCGTGGTTTGCGACGCTCGGGCAGGCGCTGGGATCGAATGACCTCGTCGATGTCATCGGCGGGGCCTACAACGCGGCTCCGCTCGGAGCTATTATTGCGCCGCTCTTCCTCGGAATCATTGCGGATCGGTTTTTCCCCTCGCAGTATGTCTTTGCGGTTCTCTTCCTCGTTGGAGGAGTCTTTCTCTATCTGGCCGGGGACGCGGCAATGGCGAAAAATGGTGAAATGGTCGTATTCTACTGCGTCGCCCACATGCTTTGCTACATGCCGACGCTCGGTCTCGGAAATACAATTGCTTTCGCGAACATCGACCGCCTTCAGTTTCCCAAGGTTCGGGTCTGGGGAACGATCGGTTGGATTGTGGCAGGACTTCTCATTGGATTCCTCGGCTGGACCTCGAGCCTGAACATTTTTAAACTCGGCGCCGCCAGTTCGATCCTCCTCGGGGTCTTTGCTTTATTCCTCCCGCACACGCCGCCTCCGGCAAAAGGGGAGCCGATCAATATGCGGGCTCTTCTCATGGTTGATGCCTGGAAATTGCTCGCGAAGCCCGGCTTTCTCGTCTTCATGATTTGCTCCGGTCTGATTTGCATCCCGCTTGCCTACTATTACGCGCTGACTTCCAATTTTCTCGCCACGAGCGGATTTGAAGAAGCGGGGTCCTCGATGACGATTGGTCAGATGTCGGAGATCGTTTTCATGCTCATGATCCCGTTTTTCTTCCGGCGCCTCGGGGTGAAGTACATGATTTTGGTGGGCATGTTAGCCTGGGTCGCGCGCTATCTTCTTTTCGCTTTCGGCGCGCCGGATCAAGTTGCCTGGATGCTCTTCCTCGGAATTGCCCTTCACGGAATTTGCTACGACTTCTTCTTCGTGACCGGCTTCATGTACACGGACAAGGTGGCACCCAAGGCGGTGAGTGGCCAGGCGCAGAGCCTCCTCGTCTTTGTGACGCAGGGGATTGGAATGTTTTTCGGCTTCAAAGTGGCAGCCGCGAAGTTCAGCACGGTGGAGAGTTACGAAGCGCTGGACACCGCGATCAAAGAAGCGCGACCGGTCGTGGATTTGAGTTTCGGAGAGAAACTATCGAAGCTCTTTTCGGTCGAGATGCCCGAATCAGTCGATCCTGAACTGATCTCGAAAACGATGGAGCAGTGGAAGGAGTTCTGGATTTTCCCTGCGATCATGGCCGCCGTTATCACCGTGATTTTCTTCGTCTCGTTCTGGGATAAGACCAAGGTGACTGAGGAGGACCTGGAAGATCTCTAAAGTCATCTCACAGGGTTGAGTGCTCGACCTGACCCTCTTGACTCTTCGTCATGTCAATCCGCATCGCAGGGATCAATTTCGACCACTTCCACATGGGGGATCTCCTCCGGATGGCGCATGATCATCCGGAAGTGGAGATCGTCGGGATCGCGGACGAGGACCCTTCACGGATGTTTTCGGCGCGGTCGAATTTTGGACTCAGCCCCGAGCAGGTCTTCACCGATTATGCGGAGTGCCTCGAAGCGACGAAGCCGGATTTGGTGATCCTCTGCCCGGCGGCGGCGCGCCATGCCGAGTGGGTCGAGAAAGTGGCTCCGTCCGGAGTGCATATTATCATGGAAAAGCCGTTCTCGGCCTCACTCGTGGACGCGGACCGGATGGTGGCGGCGATGGAAAAAACGGGGAAGCAGCTCGCGATCAACTGGCCGCTTTTCTGGTGTCGTTCGCACCGCAAGGCCTACGAAGTGATTCGTTCAGGAGCGATCGGCGAGGTCACTGAGGTGCATTTTTACGACGGTAATCGCGGCCCGCTTTGGCATGGAGCGGACAAGATCGAAAAGGAACCAGGCGAAGCGGAAAAGGACGCGAGCTGGTTTTACAAAGCGGAGGAGGGTGGCGGGAGCCTGCAGGATTACCTCGGCTACGGAACGACTCTCGGGACCTGGTTCAACGGCGGACAGAAACCAATCGAAGTCATGGCGATGTGGGACCTTGGCAAGTCGGGGCTGGAAGTGGATGAGCACAGCATCACGGTGGCGCGGTATGCGAACGGGTTGTCGAAGTTCGAGACGCGGTGGGGCACTTTTTCCGACCCCTGGACGCAGCAGCCGCAGCCGAAATGTGGCTTTGTGATTGTTGGAACGGGAGGGACGGTTTCGAGCTACGACTACGATGAATTTATCACCGTGCAGACGGCGGGATGGCCCGAGGGAGAGCAGGTCGAAGCGCCCGAGTTGTTCGCGCCGGCGTCGAACCCGGTCGAGTATGTCATCGATTGTCTTCAATTAGTGAAAGCGATCGAGGGACCGCTGAGTGTCGAGACCTCGCGGATCGGGCAGCAGATTATTGACACGGCTTTTGCGAGCGCGAAGCAGGGGCGGGCCTTGGCTCTCTTGGAAAAGTAGGATGGGTTGCCGAACCCGTCCCTGGCATCCGGTCGGCATTGTCCCCAATGCCGCTACGATAGTGAGGAATTCCGCAGCGTCAAAATCGCGACTTCCGGGGTGCAGAGAAATCGGGCAGGAATGTCGAGGGTTCCCATCCCGCGGGTCACGTAGAGTGAACGATTGTGTTTTTGATAGTGACCGAAGGGATAGTTCTTCCCATAGCGGGGAAGAAGCATCGGGCCGTAGACGGGAGCGCAGATTTGACCGCCGTGGGTGTGCCCGGAAACCTGCAGAGTAACTCTCGGGTCCTGATAGTAGTCGAAGGTGTCGGGCTCGTGCCAGCCGAGGATGACCGGCTTGTCTTTCTCTGTGGCACGCAGGGTGTGAACGAGATCTGGTCTTCCGGCCCAGTAGCTGTCGGCTCCGGCGACGGCGAACTCGTCAAAATCAACCGCCTCGTTGACGAGGAGTCGCACTCCGGCGTGTTCGAGAAGGCGCGGGATCGATTCATCGAAGTGCCAGCCATCGTGATTTCCGAGGACCCCGAAGCTGCCGAGTCGAGGTCGAAGTTCGCTGAGAACACTGCACAGTGACTCCATCGCCTCGATCTGATCCGAGATGTAATCGCCCGCGAGGATCACGATGTCGACGCCTTCCTTGTTCAAGGTTTTCACCGCCCGACGAATCAGGGATTCGTTGCCGAAGTCGTCATGATGAAAATCGGACATGAGGCCGACTTTTAACCCGTGAAGACCGGCGCGGTCACCGGAGACCGGCACGGCGAACCGACTCACGGAAAGGAGATTTTTTTCGATCAAACTGCCATAGCCGAAACCGGCCACAGGTGTGCCGTAGAGGGCGAGACGGAGGAGGAGATTTCGGCGGGAGATATTCATGAAAGAAGCGTTGCCGCCGAATGTGAAGAGGGAATGAAGTCGGAACGAAATCGAAGTGAAATCACTCCACGGTGATTCCGACTCTGGCGCAGAGCTCGTCCATGCGCTCAAGGCCTATCTTCGCGCACTCAAGCGGGTCTTTCGCCCACCAGGTTTCGCTGAATAGTTCGAGGCTGAGCCATTTGTCGTAGCCTTTTTCCTTCAACAAAGTCAGCTCAGAAGCGAGATCAATGGCGCCGTCTCCGACCATGACGCGGTCGGGGTCTTTCTGCTGCCCGGCGGGGATGTCCTTTGCTGCGTCGTCGATGTGATAGTGTGCGATCTGTTCAAGCGGAAGCGCGGCGATGTCTTCGAGGGTGGTTTTGTTATTCCAGTTGTGGAAGGCATTAAGAATCGTGACGGGGTTCAAAGCCGGGTCGCAGCGATCCATCACGGTGACGGTGTCAGGAACATTATTGAGGCTCGCGAAGAAGCTGATGTATTCGAGCACGGCCTGGACGCCGGTTTCCTGACCGATCTTCAAAAGGTCCATGTAGCCTTCGTGAAGTCCATCGAGACCCGGGCGCTCGATCGGCGGCGTGCAAACCATGAGCGGGGAGCCGAGGCGCGCCGCGAGTTCGAAACGGCGCTTTGCTTCATCCATCGAGAGTTTGTATTCCCAGCCTTCGGACTCACCCCAGTTCCGGACCGCGATGAAGCAGGGGACTTCGAGGCCATGATCGGCGAGTGCCTTTTCAACGTCGGAGATTTCCCCGCCGCGACCGACATGTTCGTAAAGTTCGACCGCCCAGAGTTCGATTCCCTTGTAGCCCGCTTCCCCGGCAACGCGAATTTTGTCGAGGAGGGGAGTCGGTTTAATCGTAGAGGAATTGAGGGAAAGTTTCATGAGTGAGTTGGGGGAGTTTGGCTTTTAACTCAAAATTTCCTTCACGCGCTCCATTGGCAAAAAGTGGCCCACCAGTGGCTGCGAAAGATTTTCCTGACTTTGCTGCCAGTTCGCAAAGATCCCTTCCTCCGTCACGAGGGTCGCAATATAGCGGGAGCAGCCCGTGCCGGTGGGTGAGACAAAAAGTGCGGCCTCGGTTGAGAGGCTCTCGATTTTCCTGAGATCACTGTCGTCACCCACGGCGATACCACCGATTTCCTCACAGGACCAACCGCGGGGGCGGGAGGAGGCTTTCGGATTTTCATCGAGCTGACGAAGGCTTTCGCAGCTGTCGTAAAAGTAGAGGGAAAGATCGGGGCGGTCGGCAAAGGCTCCCACTTTCGGAATCGCTAAACGCTCGGTGACACGGGCGGCGGCGATATCCCAAACGGGGCCGCGACGGAGGAGGTCGTCGGAGATTTTATCGTAGTTTGAAGAACCTGCGGTCCGGACCATGAGCGCGGTGCCGCTGCTCGACCAGGTGAAGGGGTGGGTGCAGTAGCCGAGAGCGAGATCGCCGTTCGCGAGGTCAAAAACCCACGGGTCTTTGCAGTGGAGGCGGCCGATCTCATCGCTCCCAAACGGGATGATCTCTTCAATGTTGGCGGGGCTGAGGTCTTCGACTTTGGTTGCGTGGATGCGATCGATGCTCCAGACGCCGGCGCCGGGTTTTTGGAAATCGGCGACGCGTTCGGGATACTTTGCGTCCTTCTCGGTGGAGATGAAAAGCTCGATGCCTTCTTCGCAAAGGTGGAGGGCGACGCCTTCGATCGAGACGACATCCACTCCTCCGTGGGCGAGGTCAGCTTTGGAAAAAGAGACGATTTTTTCGAACTCACTGTGAATATCCGGGGCGCGAAAGATTGCGAGTTCGAGGCCGCGCTCGCCGGCTCCGACGCCGGTGCGGGAGTCGCCGTAGTTGCGGTAGCGACCGCAGATGAGGATCGATCCGTCGCGGTCTTGAATGACATTGCCGCCGCCGAACCAGTATCCCGTGCTCGGGTCCTGCGGTTCGACAAGAATGCGTGCTACTTCCTGATTGATGAGTTCACTCGCGAGAGTGGTGAGCTTGGTTTTTTGATCGGGGGTCAGGTTCATGGGGGAAAATTAATGGGAACGTCCGGAGACAAATTCGAAGAGGACGCTTTCGAGCGGTTCTTCGGTCGAGACGAGGCGGTAGTTGACTCCATGGCGGCCGCACATTTTTCGAACAGCCTCTTGATGTGCGTTGAATTTTTCAAGGTAGCGGGATCGTGCCACGGCGGGATCGACAAAGAGATCGGTCCCTGTCTCGGTATCGCGGTAGTGCGTCGCTTTCGTGAAATCGAAATCGAGTTCCCGGGGATCCATGATTTGAAAAATGGCGAGATCGTGTCTCCCGGCGGCGAGGTATCCGATTTGTTTTTCCAACTCCTCAAGCGGAGCGAGAAGATCAGAGAGGAGGGCGATGAAACTGCGCTTCCGGATCAGTTCGTGGAGCCCTTTCATCGCCGCGCCGAGATCGGTGCCGTGGCCGGAAGGGGCACGTTCCAGTTGCAGCATGAGACGTCGCAGTTGGCCGGTCCGGTTCCGCGCCGGGATGTGTTGATCGACGCGTTCGTCGAAGGTCGTGAGACCGACCGCATCCTGCTGGCCCATGAGAAAATAGGCGAGGGTCGCCGCGAAAGTGGCGGCGTAGTCGGCCTTCGTGACTTCGCCCGAGCCATATTCCATCGACTTGCTGCGATCCACAAGGAGGTGGGCGCGAAGGTTGGTTTCGTCCTCGAATTTTTTGATGTAAGCCCGGTCGCTGCGGGCCATCACTTTCCAGTCGATGAAGCGTGGATCATCGCCCCGCGAGTAGGGACGATATTCGCTGAACTCGACCGAGAAACCGTGGAAAGGCGATTTGTGGAGACCCTTCCAAAAGCCTTCCATGACCATGCGCGCCCGCAACTCCAGCGACTTCACCCGCATCAGAGTGGCGGGGTCGATGAATCTGGTGCTGCCGGTCATACTCACGCTTTCTCAGGAGTCATCTCGATGAGCTTGGCGATGACTTGATCAATTGTGATGCCCTCGGCTTCGGCGCGGTAATTCGTCAAGATACGATGTCGGAGAACCGGGCCGGCCATGGCGCGAACATCGTCGTAGGTGACATGCGAACGCCCATCGAGGAGAGCCTTCGTTTTTGCCCCGAGAACGAGGCTCTGTCCCGCGCGAGTTCCCGCTCCCCAGTTGACCCATTCATTGATGTAATCGCTCGTGCTCTCCTGTCCGGGGCGCGAATTCGCGGCAATGCGGACGGCGTAGCGGATCACCTCTTCGGCGATGGGGACACGTCGCACCACGGCATGGCATTTGAGAAGATCTTTGCCGGAGAAAACCGGATTCACTTCCTCCGCTCCGGCTCCGGTCGTCTGCGAAACGACCGCGACCTCTTCGTCCTCGGTAAGGTAGTCGATCACGATGTTAAACATGAAACGGTCGAGTTGCGCCTCAGGAAGGGGATAGGTGCCTTCCATCTCGATGGGGTTTTGGGTCGCAAGGACAAAGAACGGTTTGTCGAGTTGGAGACTCATCCCCGCGACGGAGACCTGCTTTTCCTGCATCGCTTCAAGGAGGGCGGCCTGCGTCTTCGGAGGCGTCCGGTTGATCTCATCGGCGAGGATGAGATTCGCAAAAATCGGTCCCTTACTAAAGACGAGCTCTCTTCCGCCATCGGCCTTGTCCTCGAGGATTTCCGTCCCTGTGATGTCCGACGGCATGAGGTCGGGAGTGAACTGGATGCGGTTAAAGGAAAGATCGAAGACCTTCGCGAGGGTGCTCACGAGAAGCGTTTTCGCCAACCCCGGTGCCCCCGTGATGAGGCAGTGCCCGCCGGAGAGCAGGGCGATCAGCAGTTGATCGACAACGGCATCCTGGCCGATGATGACCTTTCTCAGCTCTTTCCCGATGAGGTCTCGCGCCTCGGCGAGTTTTTCCACCATCTCCTCCTCGGTGTCGATGACTTCAAGCTGTTCAGTTTCGTTTTCAGTCCCGGAAGTGTCTTCGCTCATATTGATTTGCCGCGAATGTAGAGGGAAGCTCACCGTGAGGGAACCGAAATTTTTAGCCGGAAAACGTCTGTTTTACTGGAAAAGTGGCAAATTTGCCTGATTGCCTTGGTTAGGAAGCCGCGTTATGCCAGGATTATCATCTTACGATGAGGAAAAATCTGGATTTTGTCATTTGTTGCAGAGCGGGCGCGCTACTTTTGACCTGTCTGGCCGCCGCATGCAAGCCACAGCTTCGCTCGGAATTAATCTGTGATACTCAGAAGCATGGCAGTTCGACTGCTTCCCCCCCTGTAGTTAAGTTCGATCTATCGGATGGGGGGCCTGAGAATATTGTTCTCGAAAGCTCCAGCGGAAAGCTCGTCGAAGGGAGAATTCTCGCCAAATACGGCCACGAGATCCTTTTTCGTCGAGCGAGTGATAAGAGGGAATTTACCATGGAGTTGGAAACTCTATCAACCGATCATCAATTGACTTTGGCAGAGGTTGAAGATTTCGAGATTGAGAAGCTTTTTCGACCGAAGTCTCGGGCTCTTCTTCCCAAAGCACAGAGATACAGTTTTGGTTTCCAGAAACCATTTTTTGATGATGATGAAGAAGCGATCGCTGCCTCGAAAAGGTCGGGAAAGCCAGTTCTTTTGGTTTTTACGGGGAGTAATTCGTTCGATCCGAACGACGAAGATAGCATGATTGATGCTGAAGTTTCGGAGAGAGAAACCGCTTCCTTCATGAGGACGGTTTTTGGTGATCGGCGCTTTCGCTCGCTTGTTGGCGACAACTTTGAAGGCGTGCACATTGATCTAAGCGACGAAGATAATCTTCGGAAGGACGTAAAACGACGATTTCACCAGATCTTCAATGAGTATGAGGTGAATAGGCTCCCGTGTTTAATTGTCTTGAATGCAGCAGGACACCAAAAAATCCGAATAGAGGGATACGATTCAAGAGGGCCTAATTTGATTATTGATCGGCTTGAGGCTGCTTCCGAAACCGAGCAGCGATAAGGTAAATGATTTCAATAGGAAATCCCCGATTGCATATCCGGAGAATCCGCTTAGAATCGCCCCGCTATGGCACGTAAGGCTGGAAAAGCAAAAACACGAAAAGGAGTCTCCAAAAGATTTAAGGTGACTGGAAGCGGTCGCGTTTTGCGTCGGAAACAGGGTAAAAGACACCTGAACCGTCGTAAAAACTCGAAGCGCCTTCGTCGCTTGGGTCAATCGACCCTGGTGGCTAAGAGCGATGAGAAGAACGTGAAAATGGATCTTCCCTTCTGCGGCAAATAAGCCGTGGGAAACCGCAAGGATCGACCAATTCGATCCACAACTGAGTTGACTGGTGGCGCGGCGTTCAAGCCTACCGCCACCTGATGAAAGGGTGAGTCAACCAGTTGCAACAAAACAACAACCCGTTCAGAGGAAAATAATAAAATGCCACGTGCAACTAACGCGCCCGCCAGTCGGAAGCGCAGAAATCGTATCCTGAAAAAAGCGAAAGGCTTCCGCGGTTCCCGCTCGAAGCTTTACCGCACCGCGAAAGATGCGGTCTTTAAAGCTCAGCAGTGGGCTTATCGTGACCGCAAAAACCGCAAGCGTAACTTCCGCCAGCTCTGGATCGCCCGTATTGGTGCCGGTGCCCGGAACAATGGACTGACCTATTCACGTTTCATGGAGGGCCTCACCGCCGCCGGAATCGAGTTGGATCGTAAAGTCCTCTCCGACCTCGCTATCAACGACGAAGCGGCGTTTACATCGCTTGTCGAAAAAGCGAAAACCGCGCTCGAAGAGAAAGCGAAGCAGGCTTCCTGATCACCCGGTCAGAACCGAAATTTTAACGGACGGGCGTTCTACGAAAGTGGGCGCCCGTTTTTTATACCTCCTTTTCCTTTTCCGGACTGGTCATGGGGAGTAAGAAGAAGATTAAGACTAAGAAGAGGGGACCTAACCCTGTTAAGGGTCTCAAACCCTAATGAGGGTTTCAAACCTGTTTACCCGCTATGCTTGAAGAACTCGAAGCCATCAAAATCGACGCCCTCGCGGCGATTGGTGCTATTGCCGATGAATCCGGACTTGAGGAGGCCCGGGTCGGGTTTCTCGGGAAAAAGAGTCGTCTCACCGCCGCCGGTGCCGGAATGCGCGATGTCCCCAACGAACTCAAAAAGGATGTCGGGCAGAAACTGAACGAGGTTCGGACCGCGATCACCGAGGGGCTCGAGGAAAAGGGCGCCTCCCTCACGGCGGCCCGTGATGCCGCCGCTTTTGGCTCGATCGATGCGACCCTGCCCGCCCGACCGCTCCCGTCGGGTGGCCTTCACCCACTTTCGCTCGTGCTCGATGAGGCGGTCTCGATCCTTCGCCGCATGGGCTTCGCGCTTGCGGAAGGTCCGGAGATCGAGACGGAGTGGCATTGTTTCGACGCGTTGAACACGCCCGAAGACCATCCCGCGCGGAATGAAAGCGACACCTTCTATTTTGAAAACGGGAAGCTTCTCCGGACCCACACTTCATCCGTGCAGATCCGGACAATGGAGAAAGAAGTCCCGCCGGTCCGGATCATCGCGCCCGGCAGTGCCTTTCGTCGCGACGAGATCGATGCGACGCACCTGAGTGCCTTCAATCAGCTCGAGGGCCTCTACGTGGACAAAAACGTGACCCTCGCTGACTTGAAGGGGACGCTGGAGTATTTCTTCCGCGAGCTGTTCGGTTCAAAGACGGAAGTGCGTTTCCGCCCGCATTTCTTTCCCTTCACCGAGCCGAGCTTTGAGGTGGATTTGAAACTTCACGCGACCGGCAAAGCAGCCAAGTGGATCGAGATCGCCGGCTGCGGGATCGTTGATCCAGCGGTTTTCACTGAAGTCACGACGAAGCGCGGAGACGCCGCCTACGATCCCTCTGAAATCAGCGGCTTCGCCTTCGGCATGGGCATCGACCGCCTCGCGATGATTATGTATGGCATCCCTGACCTGCGGTTGCTGATCGAGAATGATGTGCGGTTTTTGGGGCAGTTTGCGTGAGCCCGCCGCCTTCGGCGATCTTGGATATTGGATATTGGATATTGGTGGGATGAGTTATCGGACGCTGCAGGTTTGGAAGGAAGCGAAGAGCTTGGCGGCTGATATTCATACGATGACGATGAAGCTGCCGAAGTTTGAGTTGTATGAACAGGGTTCGCAGATTCGCCGGAGTTCGAAGTCGATTCGCAGTAATATCGTGGAAGGCTATGGTCGGCGGAAATACAAAGCCGATTATCTTCGCTTCTTGAGTTATGCCTTTGCCTCCTGCCTCGAAACGGAAGACCACCTTGAATCTCTTTTTCAATCCGAATCACTTACCGATCAGCAACTCTTCGAATCCCTCTTTGAGAGAAACCAGATACTGGGCCGCAAGCTGAACCGTTTTATACAATCTGTCGAAAATTCGCACAACGACCCGAACCCCTAATTTAGTCTTTCCAAGATCCAAGATCCAAGATCCAAGATCCAAGATCCAAGATCCAAGATCCAAGATCCAAGATCCAAGATCCAAGATCCAAGCCACCGCACTCCAAATCGTCCCTATGAAAACATCACTAAAATGGCTCAGCGATCACATCGATTTTTCCGACTACTCGATGCAGGAGTTGGATGATCTTCTCACCTTCACCGGGATCGAAGTCGAGGGCATTAAGAGCCTTCCGGATCACCTCGTCGTCGCGGAAGTCATCTCTTCTGATCCTCACCCTGATGCTGACAAGCTTTCCATCTGTCAGGTCGATGATGGATCGGGAACGCCGCGGCAGATCGTCTGTGGGGCGAAGAATTACAAAGTCGGTGACAAGGTCCCCCTCGCGCTGCCCGGCTGCGTCCTCGATGCGGGAGATGGCAAAACCTTTGAGATCAAAGCGGGCGAACTCCGCGGCGTTGCTTCCCTCGGCATGATGTGTGCCGCTGCTGAAATCGGGCTGACCGATGACGCTGACGGCCTCATGATTCTTTCCCCGGAATTGAAATCCGGGACGCCGCTGAGCGCGGTCTATCCGGCGGTTTTTGAGCTGGAGATCACCCCGAACCGTCCCGATTGCCTGAGCCACCTCGGGGTCGCCCGCGAGTTGGCCGCCCTTTCCGGGAAGACGCTCACCGGCGCAGCGCATCATGGCGATTCGAAAACCCGGACTCGCGTCGCGAAGGCGGATGAGATCACCCTTTCCACCGATTCCTGCCCTTATTACACCGCCCGCATCGTTCGTGGCGTGAAAGTGGCCGAGTCACCGGCCTGGCTCAAGGAAAAGCTCGAATCGATAGGCCTTCGCCCAATCAACAACATCGTCGATATCACGAATTATGTGCTCATGGAAATGGGCCAGCCGCTCCATGCTTTTGACCTGGCGAAGCTCGATGGCGGGATTGAAGTCCGTCAGGCTGCGGCAGGCGAGAAATTCGTGGCTCTCGACGGGGAAACCTACGAGCTCACAGCGGAGGACATGGTCATCTCCGACGGCAAAAAAGCGGTCGCGATCGGCGGGGTCATGGGCGGAGAAGATTCCGGCGTCACCGAAACGACGACCGATGTCCTTCTCGAAGCAGCCTGGTTCGTTTCTTCTGACATCCGACGCACCGCGCGTCGTTTGAACCTGCATTCGGATTCCAGCTATCGTTTCGAGCGCGGAGCCGATGCGCATCAGGTCAATGGAGCCTCCGATTTGGCGATCAAAATGATCGTCGATCTCGCGGGTGGCACGGCGGCGGAGGAAATTATCTTCGCGGGTGAAAAACCAGCCGCCCCGTCGACAGTCGAGCTCGACAACGACTACGTGCGATCCGTGATCGGGGCGGAAATTTCTGATGAGAGGATTTCGAGCATTCTCACCTCGCTCGGGCTGAGCCAGAGCGGAAATGAGTGGACGATCCCAAGCTATCGGCTCGATCTCCCGCGTCCCGTTGACCTCGTCGAAGAGGTCGCCCGGGTTTATGGCCTCGATCATGTGCCTTCGCATCAGAAGTCCTGGTTTTCGCCAAAATCGAAAGCGGACGAGTCTTACGATTTCGCCCGGAAAATTCAGACGAAGCTGAGCAGTCTCGGTTTCTTTGAAACACGAAATCTGAAGCTCATCTCCGAGGCACAGCTCGCCGATGACCGCGCCACAACCCATCGCGGGATGAGCCCGATTCGTCTCAAAAATCCCCTCAATGACGAGCAGGATTACCTTCGCCCCGGTCTCGTTCCCGGTCTTCTCGCGTCGGCGGAGCGGAATCAGCGCTTTGGTAATCCCGACCTCCGTCTCTTTGAAATGGGACGAGTCTTCACCGCAACGCCAAAAGGTGGCGAAGTCGAGCACGAGCACCTCGCGCTCCTCATGACAGGCGCTCGCGTGACGCGAAGCTGGGCGGACGGCAAGCCGTCGAATCTCGATATCCATGATCTTCGCGCGGCGCTCGAAGCGTTCTGCCCCGGCGGGTTGAATCTCGTCCCCCTTGATGACGAGCGGCTTCTCTGTGGCTGCAGCATCGAAATTGGTCGCGGTAAAAAGTCAGCGAAGCTTGGGCTTGCGGGAATCGTCCCCCCGGCAAGAGCTCGTGAGCTTGGCCTCGCCGCCCCGGTCATGGTTGCGGAGATCAATTTGAAAAAGCTCGCTGCTGCCTTCAGCGATGACCTCAAATACGCCGAGTTGCCGAAGTTCCCCGGCAGTTCCCGGGACATTGCGATGCTGGTTCCGGCAGATCTCGCCGCCGGTTCTGTGGCCGACTTTTTCGCCGGGTATGAGGAAAAACTCCTTCAGTCCGTTGAGCTTTTTGATATTTTTCAGGACCCATCCGGAGAAAAATTACCGGCCGACAAAAAGTCCCTCGCCTATTCTGTCACCTACCGTGCCGCTGATCGCACCCTCGAGGCCAACGAGATCGAAATCGCCCACGGGAAACTTTTAGATTCCCTTAAATCGGGATTAAACGTAGAATTCAGGTGAAGAACCAAGAAATAGATTTTTAGAATTTCCTGCAGTGTACGACCCTTACCGATTACCTAAAGGCCCGGACCGTTGATATGTTATTGGGGGCTTAGCGAATCGTCGGCTGTCACGCCTTCGCTGGAAGGCAAAAGTCGATGCGCAGCTCCCACCCTGTAGAGTTACGGGAACGTGAGCCTCAACATCGGAGACGGCACAGGTGGGATTATTATAGAAGCGCCTCGATCCTGCCACAGTGATTCGGGGCGCTTTTTCTGTTTTTTGTTCGAAACAAGATCGACTCGCTGTTCCGCTGGCGAAATGCCGCCCAAGTCAGGTAGGTGGGATTTCTTCGCCGCCTCGTCAATAAGGGGAAAGGTTCCCATTGGAAGTGTCCCCTGAGTCGTTAAAATAGAGGTGGCGGTTGGTATGCCACGCGAGAGCGTGGCGGTGATCAAACCAAACCCAACCACCACCATGAATCACGAGAAACTGAAAGCCGCCTTTTTGC